>Ga0247741_1001979_pt1 | contig 11401 bp, 11 predicted proteins | sample UWRJL213509R2_FD_180945 | JGI IMG/M metagenome (GOLD analysis project Ga0247741, IMG submission 180945) | Plant litter microbial communities from Arlington Agricultural Research Station in Wisconsin, United States - UWRJ-L213-509R-2 | ecosystem: Environmental > Terrestrial > Plant litter >...
CATGGCCATCAGGTGCGAGTTGGACGGCCCTCTGGTGGGCTGCAATGGCATTGGCAATGTCGGAGAGATCACCTAAGCGTTCAAAGCGCTGCAAGAATGAATTTCCTAGGTGGCTCAGCCAACGTGGCATAGCCGCATGGCCGTCAGGTGTGAGTTGGACGGCCCTCTGGTGGGCTGCAATGGCATTGGCAATGTCGGAGACATCACCTAAGCGTTCAAATCGCTGTAAGAATGAATTTCCTAGGTGGCTCAGACGACGTGGCATATCCGCATGGTCGTCAGGTGTGAGTTGGATGGCCCTCTGATGAGCTGAAATGGCCTCAGCAATGTCAGAGACATCACCTGAGCGTTCAAAGCGCTGCAAGAATGAATTTCCTAGGTGGCTCAGCCAACGTGGTATAGCCGCATGGTCATCGGGTGTGAGTTGGACTGCCCTCTGGTGGGCTGAAATGGCATCGGCAATGTCAGAGACATCGCCTAAGTATTCAAAGCGCTGCAAAAATGAATTTCCTAGGTTGCTCAGCCGACGTGACATATCCGCATGGCTGTCAGGTGTGAGTTGGACTGCCCTCTGGTGGGCTGCAATGGCATTGGCAATGTCGGAGAGTTCACCTGAGTGTTCAAAGTGCTGCAAAAATGAATTTCCTAGGTTGCTCAGCAGAAGCGGCACAAAAGCATGGCCGTTGGGTGTAAGCTGGACCGCCCTCTGCTGGATTGAGATGGAGTTGGAAATGTCTTTGAGATCCCCAGTTCGTCCAAAGCGGTATGAGAAAGAGTTTCCTAGGTTGTTCAGCCAACGTGGCATATCAGGATGGCCATCGGGTGTGAGCTGGACCGCCATCTGCTGGACTGAGATGGCCTTGAGAACGTCTTCGAGATCCCCAGTTTGTCCGAAGCGGTGCGAGAGCGAAATTCCTAGATTACTCCATAGACGCGGCCTGTCAGGATGGTCATCGGGTATGAGTTGGACCGCCTTCTGCTGAATAGAGATGGCCTCGGAGATGTGTTTGGGATCCTCAGTTTGTCTAAAGCAAATCGACAATGAACTTCCTAGGTTGCTCCCCAGAAACGGCATATCAGGATGGCCATCGGGTGTGAGTTGGACTGCCCTGCCCTGGACTGAGATGGCCTCACAAATGTCTTTGGAATATCCAGTGCGTTCAAAGCGCTGCGAAAATGAAGTTCCTAGGTTGCACAGCCGAAGCGGCATATCCGGATGGTCGTCGGGTGTGAGTTGGATGGCGTTCTGCTGCACTGAGATGGCGGAGGAAATGCAGGCAGAATCTCCGGTATATTCGAAGAGATGCAATAGTGATCTCGAAAGGTTGTCGAGGCAAACTGATAGATTAGGATGGTCGTAGTGAGTGAGTTGGACTGCACTTCTGAACGCTGAAATAGTCATGGTACAGGCCACATCCCCAAGATCCCCCTTACATTTTGAGTAATGTGAAAATGAATGTTGTAAGGTATTCTGGAGGACTTTATGCACGTTTGACAGATCTCGCTGGATTCTTCTGGCTGGCTCCTGATTGGTAAAGACCTCGGCTGAGAACGCGAAAAGTGAGTACAGTAAAGATGACAGAGCAAGCGGCGAAAACACATACATGAACAGGTGCAGATTGCTTGGAGGTAAGCCAAACCCAGCATCAAGTGAGCCTCTGGTAGGTTCACAGCAAAGTCTTCTGACCTTGAGGAGTCTAACAAAAAGTCTTGGAATGAGGCATGAAGCAGCTTGAGATCTTCGCCAACGTCGATGACAGAGTGCATACGGTTGAGCAGCCTCTTTACATCTCCGACGCGCAGGTTTAGGATTACCTCTATCCTCTTCTGGGAAGTCGAGTTGCTGGGCGACCCTAGAATGTCCTCTTCGTTCGACATGTCTTTAGTGAGAATGAGCTGGCCCAAGATCTGCAGTACTTCCTTGCGATGCTTCACGGTTCGGACGATGTGCCGGTAGAGCTGGTCGAGAGGGGCATAAGGGGCGTCACCGACAGGCGTGTCCAACACTTTCAAGACCACATCGAGGCGATCATCTGGTCGGTCATCTCGTGAGGAGATGTATATGATGATTGTTGTTGCATAGACGAATTGGCCCGACGCCTTGTTCACTAACCGCATGATAATATCTGGCCCTGGCCATTCCGGTGGGAGATAGCTATGCCGAGCACGGAGCTCACCAAACTTGCGCTCGAAGTAGATCTGGATATCTCGGCGAGTCAACGCGTCTTCCGTAAGGAGCAGCGTCGAAAGCGAATCCCTCGAAAGGCGAGACTGAAGCTTCTCGAAGGCGTCGCAGATGTTTGGTTCGGGTCGGCTGGCAATGAGAAATCGGAGGGAAAGACCACGTTGCTGGGCCAAGTCGCCAATGATCCTGACGATCTCATCCTGATCGTCGGGGTCGGCGCATTCATCGAGACCATCGATGACGATGACGGTTGGGTATGCATTCCGCCTGGTGTCGATGCGGGCCAGCGTGGCTATGCGTTGCATAGGTTCGACAATGAGCGCTTTCATCTGCGTCTCCAGCGCCTTGTCGAAGATGAGAGGGTCATCTTGGATCGCCTTGTCAATATAACGTTTCGTCAACGGACAAGCTTGGATGAGCTCGGCTGCCAAAGTCGCGAAGAGGAGATTGGCATCATTGCAGTTTTTGATTCGGTTCGAAAAGAAGAACGACCCTATCAAGAGCCCTTCCCTCTTGCAGATTTCCGCGATAGTGAACTCCAGTGCCGTTTTGCCATGCCCGGTGGGTCCTTGCAGCCAGAGGATGGAAGATGATTCAGTGAGTTTCTTCAGCCAGTCCAAGATCTGCTGGATGATGGCTTCACGAGTCCCCTCCATGCACCTAGGTGGATCACGCCGTGCTCTCGCGTCTAGATGGGCGGCGCGAGAGGTGTACCGATAGAGGAGATCTAAGCCTACACGACCAACCCTCTCAAGTTAGAAAAGAGGAATAAAGAGAATTCCAACAAGCGCACCTTTCAATGGGACCCCATGGTAGTTATTCTGCGTAGCAATATTTGTAACCTCGGCGGGGGCATTGTAGACATTTCCATAGACTGTCGCATTGATATCGCCCTGCAACTGGGTGTTTTCAGCACCGACGAAAAAGTTCATAATCACCAAAGATCGTCTCGAGCAAGAGCCGGAAGTAAGATGATAAGATGTATATATGTGCAATAGGCGAGAACTCCCCAGACAGCGGAGAAATCCGTAATATCGACTCCCCCCGTCGGGTCGTGCGAATTAAGTCATGTGATAATCGGCCGGCTCAGATGCTGAGGTTGGCAAGCGCCTTTCCACCATCAAATTCGAAATGATCTCGACCACCACAACCGCGAGAAGGGTGCCAACCATAGATACACCTCGGCATTCATCCACCCAACGAATCCGCCTCTATCAACGAATTATCCATAAATAAATCATACTCACTGTCTAGCTTATTCCTAGAATCTCTTCAAAATCGGTGTTGCGAGTATCTAGAGGATCGAGGGTGTTCAGTTAGCAAACACTGAACAGTCAGAAGTAGGTAGACTACGCACACAGATAGTAAGCGTGACTTTATTGGCGGTTGCTATCCATTAAAAGCTGAGTGTAGAGTCCTCGACGGACCTGGGTGTCGATCTGGCCTATATGCGTCCACTTCGACAGTCGGTAACCTCGAGCTGTGGATACACTAAGCACAAATCGTTCAGACTTGTTGTATGCTCGGCTGGGAGTCAGCGTGGCCACTGTTTCATGAAAGATGATCGTGTCCGTGTGTCCATCTGGAAGCCTTCGTTGGTCGTCAGCTGCGATCACAGTTTTCCGAGCTTCAAGGTGGGTACGCCGTACACTGTAAAGTAGATAATCCGCTTTGAGCTTGAAACGTCTGGAGAGAGGAATGTCTACTTACCACCTAAAACATCGCCAGCACGAGTGTTCCGTTGACATGAATGCTTGACTCCTGAGTATGAGCATCACCGCCAGCGTGTTGGGCAAACGCGTCCCAGATGGTTCCGAATTGGAGATCTTTCGAGCCTTCACGTATGGTCGTATCGGTGATTCCGAGTGGGTGTCCTCGATTCCTTATGCTGGCCTATAGGACGAAAGCTGGTGGTTCTAAAAGCCCAACAAGACGGCCGTGGTGTCTATAGCGGTGTGTGGATCCGAGATGGTATAAACGATGATATGACGGAGGATGCGGAAGAGGTGGGTGTGGGCTGGACATTGCGTCCAAATTTCGAGGGAAGATGTGCGTTGGTGCGGACGAGGACATCGACATGGACGGGTCCAAACTTGAAGAAGTTGACCGAGAACCTGACGCAGCTCTGAGATCTGGCGCCGGGGATTTGCGTGAGGGAGGTTCGGGCTACGATGGTGAAGCCTAGGTTATGCGTTTTGAGACTGCTGGCAAGCGCATAAGTTGGGGTCAAGAGGGAGGTGATTCAAGAGGCACCAACAGCGACTGGCCATTCAGTAAAGGCCGGATTTGTCTTGCACAGGCTGGTTTGCAGGGGATGTTGGCGCGCAGCTGCCCAAGATCGCATCTTCGACGACGCGCCCAAGGTCGCATTCGAGCTCGCTCTTGACTGGCAGATCTCAACGAGCACGTGCGTTAGGGTTCGTGTATGGGGACCATCGGGGTGTTAAATTTTGAAGCAGACGCCGATGCTGGCACAGACGCCGGACACTGGGGGCTCAGGGGGAGGTCCAGTGTGCATTGGCCTGTTTGGGAGACCGTATGGGTGGCTGGTTGGTGATTTAGCAAAGCCTGGAACGTGCCTTGCTCAGGTAAGCTCGACACAGAGGCGGCGGAATGGCCCGTATCTAGAGTGGAAAGGGAGAATCAGCGTCCATTCGGGGTAATGCAGAGGGATGATCCATATAGGCGGGAGAAGATGAGGATGACGTAGAAGGACAAGAAGATACCGCTCGATGATGGAGAATGGAAGAACAGCTGAAAGACTAGAGACTCAAATGGACAAACCTCCTCAGAGCCTGCGTTTCGCCCTTCTCCATTTCCTCACCGCCTCGACATCCTTCCACCTGACAGAACCCAGGCATGAACGAAGTGGATGATCGTCCTCAAACTTGCTTCAGCGAGGCCTCATTCCAGTGGGTAAAACCTGGAAATTGTATCAATGTCGATGGCTTGTAAAAGCGAAAAGTAGACAAAAAAAAACGCACTGGGATGATAAGTTAATGATACCTTCACCGTCGCCATCCTCCAGCTTCGGCATTGGGGTTCGAACGTTCTGTACCCGATATTCAGGCGTAGCTTCATCGTCGGACCCTGTGCCTTATTTCAGAGTTGTAGAGGTCTGATTCTTCAAGACTTCGACTATCCAAGCGGGTATTGGACCTGGGCATCGCATCGATTCGGCTTATGCCCTCCAGGCTCGTCCACATTTGATCTTCAGAAGCGTAGAGTCGGTTTCCAGTATTCAGGCCTACGTGTCGCCAGGAAGAACGGTTGAGGAACATAAGTCAAGAGGGCACTAGAATAGCAACAGGACGGAAGGCTATACATTTGATGTGACGAGGATGACAGTGGCAATGATGAGATGGGTAGCTGGCAAGCAAAGGTTGAACGGAGTCGTCAAGAATGAACCAAGAATGGACGATGGAAATTCACGAACGGCCCATCGGTCCGAGTATCCGTTCCCTTCTCACGGCAGGTGATCGTGCTAAACGCAACTGCCTCAAGTTGTCACCGTCATCTGGATTTGGTCAAAAGCCCACAGACTGCGGGTCCGAGGAGCTCAACTCAACACGCGTACCAGAACTGCTGGTATGGTTCCTGGTCCTACTGCGACCGCTACTTTCCGTCCGAATCCGCGCTTCCTAAACCTGCTATCGGACTACGAATGGCTGCCAGTGGTCACCAGTACTAGCCTTACACGCTCTTCACTCGTCCGTTCTTACACGTAGCGCCTGGTTCTGGGTCATTCTTCATTCCTTCCAAATATTATTCCTCAAGAACGTCGAGTCGCTACCTCAAAGTTGAATAGAACCAGACGTCCAAGCATATCGTGATGACACTGAGTACTGGATGTCGAACATCGAGCAAGAACGGCGACGGTAAGATAACCGCGCTCGCCGCTAACCATCCGGGTGCGTCCTTCATTTATGAATTCTAAGTGTCCCTCAACTAAACACTCCCAATCCACCAGACACCCGCCAAACCGATTTTGGGGAGGAACAGGACTAGACAGTGAGTATGATTATTTCTTGGGTGGTGGATTTCATTTGTTCGTTTGTTCATGGTGGTGGGTTTTGCTGGGTGGACGAGCTGGAGTGAAGGCATAAGTGCGAATGCCGGATAAGACCCGAGCTACTTGGATTGGGGATCAGGTTGTGGTCTAGCATTGACATCGGGTTCGTGCTCTCGGGCTCGAGAGGCAGTTGCAAATCGCCGCGTACATTTCAGAGGGTGCTAAGTCTCTGATCACTCCCTGCCGTCCCCTCCTATCCCTCTCTTTCCCGCATTCACCTACTAACCTCCCTTCCTCTTCACCCAGACACGAACTATTCTGCGGCCTCTCCGTCGAGCTAGCTCAATTCATGTATCGCTCTGGGGTTAAGCTGCGCACCAACATCGTAGGAGAGCCAGCGAGGCATATTGGGCCAGTGAGTAAAGCCAAGTATATCCCGTTCGTGGACCGCGTTGTTTCTGACCACCTAATGGCTAGGAACGACGAACTCTCCTAGACCCTCGACCCTCGAACCCGTCCAGAGAGATTGGTCCGCGTGTGAGATGGGCCGAGTTCATGGAGGATAAGCATGTGCAGCTTCCCATGGTCAATTTGGATCCTGCTAGGCACGCCCATGGCCACGGACAAGAGTGCGAGCAGAAGCACCCGATGGAGGTGGAGGCCGAGCCCAATGATGTTGGTGATGCGGCATCTGTCCCGAGAAGTTCAGACGCGTCCTCAATTTCCGCACCTCCTCTCATCCATCCACCCACTTTACACAAGCCGTTAGCGCTGCTCGAGCCGCCAGCCACCTCCTAATTCAATACATCTACGTCCCAATCGTCGTCCCTTTGGAATGAATCGGGGTCGACAACGTCGTATTGGAATAACGAATCCTCCGGACGCCTTTTTTTTGCGACGATCATCGTCGCCCTCAGCTTGAATCACACCTTCACCGCAAGCACCACCTGCAGCATCGTCACAAGTATCACTGTCTTGCCCCCCACCTATTAAAGCTACCCAGTGCTAAAAGTTTCGTAGTGCGACTCAATATCGCGAAACACCTCTTGGTGGTGTCCTTGATGTATCCCATTTTCACCTTGGTTTCTAGATGTTTTGAGGGCTGCTGATGTATACATAGGTTTTGATTCAATTTATTATTATAACTCCTACGTGTATTATCCCTACACATCCTCCTGGTCTCCCTCCATGCCCTAAGTGGGTCACGCTCGCATCCAGGAGAGCAGCGGGGAAGGTGTGTTAGTAAACATAATCCGCCCTCTTGGGTTAGAAAACAGAAACAAAAGCAGCGCACCTCCGGACCAGCAGCAATAGTGAACAGCCGATGCACGCTGAACCTCGGGGCACCTTGCATCCAGCTTTGACCTTCTCTGGACAATGTGCACCGTTGAGAGTGGTCCAAAATTCAACATGTGCTGTTCGAGTGTCTCTGTACTGGATGAATCGATATTTCAACTTCGAGTCTCCTTGACTCAGTTCTATTGCGATAATGCTACATTCCCTACGTGAAGTTCCGCTAGGCTTGCCTCAATTCCTGTCGACACTGCACACTTGCCTTCACCATCTAACGGCAACGTTCAATCTTCAAGCTTAAGCACCAGTCCTCGAAAGCGACTCCCTCGCCGATCTGCGATGCTTACCACTCAAGCTTCCACAGATAATGTCTTTGATCCCTGTCGATGTCGTACTTTGCCATGGATCCTCCATTACGCCTCGACACTCGACTACCCGATCAGCCCTGTCCACTCTATTCTGGAGGACAAAGTCCCAACACAAACCAATTCGACTCTCCATCCAGGCCGTTCATTGATATCGGTTTAGTCGGAGCAGACTCCAGAGTGGAAGGAAAGGAAAAGAGAGAAGAGAAAGAAGTAAAGAACGAAGAGGGAAGGCTCACTCGGATGATAAGTAAGCTTGGCTATCGTCGCCGTCACCACCTTTCAAGCTTCAGATCTTCTTCCGAGTTGTAGACCTGGTTCCGTGATTATTCAGTTGCCAGAGCGTATCGATCGAGCCTACACGTCGGGCTCTCTAAATATATTTTGACATTTGAAGACTTAAAGAATGAGCATCGAGTTTCCAACTGTCTCCAGTAAGAAAGAGAAAGGACCTGCCAACACCGAAAGTTCGGAACTGAAACAACGGTCGCCGAGCTGTAGATGTAGACGAGAAGAGAGCCTAGAAAACAGCAGGAGCAGTGGATAGAAGTCCGAAACGTGAAGCAGAGTCAATTCCATGCTTAACTCAGGCTCGGACCTGGACTCTGTGGCTTTTTGACCAAAACTCGAGAACGGGTGATGAGAGTTGTGGATCAGAGCGTGTGAACCGAGGTCGTTCACATTTTTTCCTAGCGACTCTCTTCTCTTCAAGCCCACTTATACAAGCTACGACATTCGTCATCACCACTGTTATTGAAATCGATACCCTTCTGTCCTTGTCCTCGTGCTATTCTAACGCCTTCAACGTGTCTCTGGGACTTCAAGTTCTTTCTCAACCATTCTCACCGATACCTAGGCCCGAATACCAGAAGACTGAAGTCGACTTCACACTTTCGAAGATCAAATGCAGACGAGCCTACCGGCTGAGGCGTGTATGACTCGGCTGGATATTAACTTGGACAGTCGAAGAATCAGCCTCTCTACAACTCTGGACTGAGGCAAAGTGCACAAGACTTGACGCTGAACGTTCGAAGACCAAAATCGTTGAAGGATGATGACGCTGAAGAGAATAGAGGCTTATCATTCAAGTACATATTCTTGTCTACTTTCCGCCTTTACGGGCCATTGGCGCTGATCTTCATCTTTGCCCACTAGAACAAACCTTCTCTAAACTGATATCAACGAACGGGTTGGACGGAGAGTCGACTCCCAGTCGATTTGTTCTTGAGTGGATTTTGTAAGGTGGATGAGTGTTGGGCCGAAGCGGGGTGAAACTTGTTCTGGGAAGACGGCATGAGTGAACGAGATAGCTGGGGAGGTTCGTCTATTTTGGATTTCTCTCCCCTTCTCCGCCATCAAACGACTTCTTGACCTTCTACGTCATCCTCTTCATCTTCCTAACCTTACCCACAGACACGAAAAATCACGCAACCTACGCGTACACGAATTTTGTAACCCTCCAAGGTTAAGCTGCTCGCCAGCCTATCTGGAGCAAGGGAGATCTTTTGCAACATGCCAAGCCATGTGCTGTTAGAGCCTCTTGAATCACCCTAGACATTTAAGTGAACGAAGTGAGTGCTTTTCTTCCCCCTCATGTCGGCCTAGCCCATCCAATCTAAACTTCTTCTTTCAAACAGAGTAGTACTTCGAAAACGGTGTCAATACCTTGCCAAAGGCTGACCTCCCGCCCATGCTGTGTATGCTGTCGCCGTTGGAACCTCTTATTACTCTGGAAGATCACCGACGCCTGCACCTCTCTCCCTGGTATCTATCCGAACACCAGCATCAGCATCGGTGGCAGGTCAACACCCAACATCCAACACCCCCGAGCGTCCACTTCTACCCCCTCCACCTATGGTGTATCTCACACTTGGAGAGGCTCTAGATACGATCGAATGGTGTGCTCGTGCTTACTACGCCATCGTCGCCATTGGAGGACTACACTGTAAAATTTCGGCCAAGGTTTTCTTACACATTGGCACGCAAATCCAAGCCAAACTGCCATTCGGTGGAAGGTATGCACGTCAAGATTGTTTGCATTGTCGTCAGACCCGACAGCAGTACAACTACTTGGTCTCTAGCATCATAGCGTGTGCCTTTGTCGTCGTTGTTGGACTATGCGGTCCTCGAACATTACCGTTTGGCGTCACCCGCTCGACATCTGTACATCAAAGCGTAGATAAAAATTAAAAAAAAGGTTCGTTTAACCGACCTTTCATGCTACTCACCTCACTCACGTCCATCTATTCATTATTAGGTCTTACAAAATGAGCCCAACTGCTTAACACGTCCTTCGCCGCTAGTTATCCGTGCCCAATTCGTACCCCGAAGCATGGCCCGAGCAGGTGTGTCTGGCCGATCTGGCACATTATACTTCACACCCGCTCACCTCGGTCTGCGCTCTAGGAATCTTATCCTACCTCCAACATGGCCATCTACTGCGATGTTGGTGTATTTAAACAAGACCGTTGTTCGGAAAACGGAAGACCGAGGACACTGGCGCGAAGCCACCAGGGTAGTCTCTCAGTGCACCAGCTCCGGGTTCTTTTGAACTAGAGATGGTGGACCTCTTGTCGTTCAAGTAGGGCCAGAGGGAGGAGATTTATACTAAAATTTCAAGCTTTCGGACTCGTCAGCACGGTCAATATATATCACACAATGACATAGTAGGCCGAAATTTTTGTACTATGCTACAACGGCTCCGGGATGGTGAAAAATGGACTGGAAGTAAAGATATAAGTAACTTGATGAATTGCTAGTGGTGGAGGTAGACTCTATGAAGATGGGTATGTCACTCCAGTTGGCGCAATACACCTGGGAACATCGAAGGAAAGTAATCAACAGCCAAAATGAACATACGCTACCCAAGTCAGAAGTCCTTGCTCCGTATCACCGACTTTCTCTCGAATATCCTGAATGGTATGATGCAGGGCGTAAGCATGGCTGCTATCGAGTCGTGATCCTTCGGAAGTCTTCCCTCTCTCCATGAGATGTGTATAGAAACTTTCCGCCACCATGGGGCCATACTGATCCTCGACAGACCACATAGTTGCCACCACGCTTCGATATCCAACCTCCAACATCCCAGACGCTAGGTAGACTGCCTCTTCTGACAGCTTCTCGCCGCCGTAGACATCCTGATCGCTTTCGAAATGCAATTCATTTCCTTCGTGGTTGCAGGGATCGGAGAGCAGCCTGGGGTGTTTGGTTGGCAAATGATAAGGAGCTTTGACGATGCAAGCTGTTATTCTTTTTCCAATCCGTTAAGCATCGGGAGGAGCGAGCCGACAGTCGGTATATACGAGGAGATTGCAAAGTCGAAAATCCTGGAGCCTGGGGGAGACCGCCCATTCCGATTATAGATTCCCGCGGCGTGGAGTGGAAGAAATGTAAGGGGGCCAGTCGGACACCACCAGATTCGGGATGGGTCTAACGGGGGAGTAGACTTGACAGATATATCAATAAAATGATATTTCATAATTGAAAAACACTCACGGAGAACGCAAGACCATCCAAGATTGGCCTCACCACACGCAGCCAGAGTAC
>Ga0247741_1001980_pt1 | contig 11397 bp, 14 predicted proteins | sample UWRJL213509R2_FD_180945 | JGI IMG/M metagenome (GOLD analysis project Ga0247741, IMG submission 180945) | Plant litter microbial communities from Arlington Agricultural Research Station in Wisconsin, United States - UWRJ-L213-509R-2 | ecosystem: Environmental > Terrestrial > Plant litter >...
GCAGGAGGGTGTAAACATGTGTAAACAATGTCCAAGCAGTGCCCAGAATAGTTGCTCACTGTTGTTGGGGGCGGGAATGCTTACTGGTGGGGGTGGGGCAGCCTGATTAGGGTGGAACAGCAGTTGGATTATGTAATCCTAAAAAAAACATGAAAAAATGGCATTAAATCCGATAAATCGAGAAAATATTTGTAGCGGTTTTAGATTTTTGATAGCGTAAAAAATGACGCGGCAGCAGGCGTTTTGGTAGGGGGTACAACAGACAAATGCTATTTTTAGAGCGCCATAAGAGCGCCGGGCGCGCGCTTGTGAATTAAAATAGCACACTACGTCATTTCTGTCAATCAATTCGGCTCGGGTATCCATTCCGACCAGGAGCACTCAGCGCTTGCTTGGGCGTTTTCGGGCACCTCGGCGATGTTCGAATGTGTGCTTCCGCCTCTGATTCGGCCACCTGGCCATTCCTGCCTCAATAATGGTAGATAATGGTATTCTTACATGTATATTACACTACATAGCATTGAATAATGGTTTGGGACAGGCAGGAAGCAGTCGATGCAGACATTGGTCATTGGATGAAGTGGTGGCAGGGTGGTACAATGTACGACTATTTTGTTCATATCTTGCAGGGGTACAGAGCTTTGAATCTTATTAAGTCTATCTATTACATGTTTCCACGCCTCTATATGATACTGGCTGAGGCAACAAAGCCTATGTGGCTGTGCTCAACGCACAAACCGCAATTGGTTCGGCCTCCTCGAGAGCTAGGCGGCGAGAACGGGGGTGTGGAACAGGATGTCCTGGCGTCTTCCGAGTCCTGGTACTTGACTGTCTCAGTAACGCTGGCAGAGATTGTGGTGGTGGCCTCGTACTCCGCCGTCTGTCCTCACACCGCTTGCTGGGTCGCAATGGCCTGGTTTGTATTCGACTGCACAGCTCGTTGGCATGGGTGTACTCGGTATCCACAGTTGATGTGCTTGTTATGGTTGCCAGTGCAGTCGTTCGTGACATCCGACAGTCAGCCTATAATGGTATGCTGATTTTGTTAGGCGGTGCGATGTGCTGGATGTTGGGTACGCAGGCCTGGCGCGATGATAACCTGTTGGTCGCGTATGCTCGTAATGGGACGTATGCGGTTGGGATCAGTCGCATTTGTATGTCATGCCGCTGTCGATTGTTGTGTCATCGAGGTGGAATAGTGGTTGGTGCTGGTGTCGATCAAGAGGTGAGGTGGGGAGGGGCGGCGTATGGCTTGCAATGGTGCTTGTTTCGCGATGGCAGCTGCCTTGAGGTGGCGTTCGTTGCTGAATGGTGCCTGTTTTGTGATGGCGTTCGTTATGGGATGGCGGAGCATGTCGATCTCACGATGAAGTTCGTTCAGCCAATGGCATTCGTGGTGGTGGTTGCATGGTGTGCGTGTCATGCCCCTCGTATATTCCCAATGTTCGTAAGTCTCAGGGGGTTCGTAGTCGTAATGGGCGGCAGGCGGTGGTGTCATCTTCGTGTGGACACTCCACTGCTGGCGAACGAACGGCAGAGGTGGTGGTGATAGGTGATAGGAAACCACCCGCTCAACTTGCGCGGGTGGTGGCACTGCCCTCACATCTCTACGAGAGGCAAGGAGGCCTGCAGAGGCTTTTCTTCGCGGTCCGGGACCGCCCACGATAGCAGTGAACTAACCCCAGATCTCTTGGTGGGGTAGGGTGCTAGCAACATGTCGAATGTTCGACGAGTGGCCGTGATACCTGTAGGGGGTGCACAGGTTAGTAGCTACTGTAATATGTTATGAGAACATATTACTTACCTGTTTTTGAGGTATTCGGGCCTCGGACGGATGTGGGAGTGAATGAGAGATGGAGTGGCAGTGGTTGAGGACCAAAGTCAACGATGTCGAACCATGGAACCATGGTTGATGGATGTCCGGGTCCAACGGTCCGGCGTCTCCGAAATGCCCGGACATCGCTGGTAACATCGTTTGTGAGGCAATTGGTTCTCAAATATAATGTATTTAGGTCTGCAGAGTAGTATTAACAATTTAATTACATGTGTATGTCTAATTAGTGGTATGAAGGACGCTTGGTTATGCCTCGATGTACGAATTCACGCTGTGCGAGGTGATCCACGTCCCTCGATGAACCTCCGGTCTGTAGTCCAGCTCTTGGAACTTGTGGTATGTCAGAAATAAAATTATATATTCAGAGTAGACTACAATATCTCGACATCTTATGTATTTTACGGGGTGGGGTCTGCCAGTTCAGTAGATATGGGACTTAAGATTGATTTGCGTGAGTCTCTGAGCTTCGAATCTGGCCCTCGTTCTTGGCACGTCCTTTCCAATTGGGAATCATATGTTTATTCAGCTATTTATTATATATGGGGTATATACTCTATTCGAAGACCTTACTATATTATTTTTAAGCACTAAGTGCTCCGCAACGCCCCTCAACGACGTTTCAAACGACGTTTCAAACGACGTCCGAGTGTTTTGGAAATACCGGACCGATGGATCCGCACAGCCACACATGGCCATCAACGATGGTTCGACATCGTTGATCATGGTCCTCAACCGCAACCACCACCTCTCTCTTCTGCTCCCTCGTCCGTCTCGGGCTCCAAGGCCCTATATAAAGGTGAGTAATGTGATTTAATAACTCAATCCATGTGCTACTAACGGTTTCTTCCCTCACAGGTGACACAGACTCTCGTCGAATGATCAGCGAGTTGCTGGCGTACCCCACCTTACCGAGAAGTCTGGGGTGGGTTATAACTATCGCGGGACAACAAAAATTAGCCACCGCATGCCTCCTGCCCTCTCATAGGGATGTGAGCGCAGTGCCACCACCCGTGCAAGTCAAGCGGGTAGCTTCCCCTTCTTATCGACAACTTCCCCATTCATTGGCCAACGACGAGGCGGACACAATCACACCACCGCCTCCTATCCATTAAGAATATCGGAAATGCGAACACTGGAATGTACGACAGCCAACCACCACCACAAACGCCTCCGCTAAGCGAACACCATCATGAAACTAACACCATCGCAAGGCGAACGCCATCACGAAATGAATGCCACCGCAAAGCAGACGCCATCGCGAAACGAACACCACCGCAAAGCAAACGCCATGAATGAACGCAGCCAACAACCCCACTCACCTCTTCGACGACAGGATCGCGAACGACCATACCCCCACAACTGTACGAATGCCGCGAACATCAACCATGTAAGCTACTTTAAGCCATCAAGTTGGCAAACTGACCAATGACCCCATGTCTTCAGACCCGGAAAATTACCACTTGGGAAACTTCCCATAGGCACCCAGCAGCCTTGTAGGGGCAGCCGGATTTGAGCCGGGTGCCAGCTGTGATGGGCGGGAATAGTAAACATATGTAAACATCGCACCAATTGGTGCTCAGGATAGTTTGCTCGTCGTTGCGGGCGCATGGGGCGCATTTTCCGGGGGCGGGGGATGCCAATAGGGTCCTAATATTATCCCTGATTTTTTGCGCCATTCAGCGCCGCCTATGGGGGGCGGGACGGGGTGGATTAAGCAGGGGACATTTGGATAATGTTGTAATAAAAGCGCACGCGTGCTAAAAATAGATTTGACAGGTCCTGTCAATCACGGATCCGCTCCCGGGATTCGGAGCGCTCTGTTCTGGGCCAGAAATCATGACGTCACTTGAAACTGGGCGCTTTCGGGCACATCGGCCATGTTCGTTTCGGCCATTCCTGTAGTTTCCGGTGCAAAAGTTTGGGTCTTATGACCCTTTAACATGTATATTAGAAGAATTAAAGGCATTAAAAGTAATGTACGTGGTACATTGCCTAGAATGGCAGCAACATTGGGTGGATGCGCGACACGGGCACTGGATGACGACGTGGCTGTGCTCCACTGAGACGCGCGTTGTAGGCTCCGTTGACTTAGAAGTACCCCAGCCCGATTGACAAGAGTCTTACTAGTGGGTTTACCAATACCCATTGAGAGGCTAATATTTACATTGTAAATGATAAGTTTTAGGTGGGTCAAGAGGTGATATTCACAAAATTTAACATATATTTGTACTACGCCTAGCTAAAGAATATATACAACTAAGTGGTCACTTATTAGGACTTAATACGTAGGGGAAAGCCTTACCACTACCCTGGGGTACCGGCGACAATCGCGTATCCCCTGTTCAACCTGAGATCGATGCAAACGCCCCATCCGACTTCCTCGATCCCACTCATCCTCGATTGCTATGCCTTTCGTGCTACTGGTTCTCGGGGGAGCTGGTCCTGCTGTTGTATGCTGTCTTCCTGTCGTTGGCCGTTCGCGATATTTGTGGTGCACGTATGATTCCCAACGTCTGTGGAAGTTCGGTGTGGGGTAATCTTCACGGCGTTGACACGCACGTTAATGTTCGTGTATTCGATGGTGCTTGGTCAGGTCCTGTTATTGGTCGTTCGTAACGTTGAGTGTAGGTGTGATTCGTGATCTTTCGGGTGTCGGTGTGGTCGTTCGCCATCTCGGTTGTGTCGGCGTTGATGTGGTTGTTCGCGGTGTTGGGTGGTGGTGGTGGTGCCAGCGCAGACGGCGTGGGCGTCGTTCACTACGTTCTTGGTGGCGTCGTTCGCGGTGTTCGGTGATGGCGATGCCAACATGGGCGTCATCCGGGACGTTCTTGTCGATATCGGTCTTGCACCCTTATCGAACGCGACACGGGAACGAGAGGAGGAGGCGGCTGGCACACCCCCATCGAACGCGACACGAGAACGAGAGGAGGGTGGGGCTGGCACATCCTCATCGAACGATACGCAACCAAGAGGAGGACGCGGCTGGCAACCCCTCATCGAACGCGATACGCGAACGAGAGGCGGACGCGGCTGGCACACTCATCGAACGCGATACGCGAACGAGAGGAGGATATGGCTGGCACACCCTCATCGAACGCGACACGTGAACGAGAGGTGGTGAGTGGTGGTAATACCTCCACGCCCCGCCGAGGGAGAGATGAGGAGGTGGTGGTACCTCCATGCTCCATCGAACGCGCGAGGAATGGTGGATGCACCACCCTCGTCCTCCTGGTAACAACACACGCCTCTGCCGCTACCTCATACTGTAACCGACGCCTCATCCGCCTCCCTCCCAACAGTGGCTGAAGCTTGTTGACTAGTCGGGTCGCGTTAGGTAGCTGTGTTTCGATCGTGGATGTGGGTCGTCTTGAAGCGAGGGCGAGTATGGGGGCGGAGGGACAAACCACCTGCCACTTGCACAGGTGGTGGCGCCGACCTCACACTCCTTCGAGAGTGCACTGGCGGCTTTCTTCGCGGATGCAGCGCCCAGGCTGATGAAACACCAGCCCCAAATCTCAGCGAGAGGTGGGGTGGGTTGGCAACATAAACGAGCTGCCAAAAGTCCCTGTAAACCGATATTTGTCGTTAGTAGCGCATGTCTCGTAGTATATAATCAATAGCTTACCTTTTTTAAACCTTGGGTGGCATACGAAAGGCGGGCGTGGTTGCAGAGGATGGAGGTAGGGAATGAGAACAATGATCGAGTGTTCGAAAGATTGTTGATCGCTTTGTTTGGTTGAGGCGGAACGTGCGGTCCGGCTTGTCCGAGATGTCCGAACGCCGTTCAGAACGTTGTTGAGGGACATTGAGGGTTTGCGTTCAAAGAATTCAAGGGTAGCAAGACCTTAGAAGTATATAGAAAGTAATTTATTGATACTAATTGAGCTACATATGGGCATAACATGTGCGAAAGAAAGTTAAAGATATAAGGCCAGATTATTAGACGAAAGCATCGCCAAACCATGCACTCTCATTAAGTACGAATCACTTCAATATATTATTAAATAGACTATCTAAATGTCTTCTTAAATTTACTTTTATTAGTGTTACATAGCTAGATTTCAACTCTAGCTTACTGAGTATGTCGAATGCATATTCAGTTGGGACCGAAATCACCACGCACCACCGAGTGCTTTGGCAGAGCCTTACTCGGCCGTTAAAATAAACGGGAAAACTGAGTGAAATATTTATTTATTTACACTCAGTATCTCTCTCAGGTTGAAGTCTACGGAACCTCACCTTCAATGGCTCTTAACGATGTTCAGAAAGGCGTTCGGACATCTCGGACGAGTCGGACCGCCCGTTCCCGGACAGCCGACAACACGATCACAGTCATTCGGCTTGTTTCTCACCACCCACCACCAGCATCCGCCACTCAACTCGCCTCGTTCGTGGTGCCCGAGACCCACAATAGGTGAGTAATCTATTGTATAACGTATTACATGTACTACTAACAAAGAATGTCGTTTTAGGTCCCAGGCTGACTGAGCCACCAACCCATCCTCTGGCTGGGGTTTTTCATCGACGCGAGACCTCGGATCGCGAAGACAAGCCGCCACCGGCTCCTCTTCTCTCGTAGGGATGTGAGAGTGGCACCACCGCCTGCACAAACCAGCAGGTGGTCTCTCATCCCCTTCCTTCCTCAGTCTCGCCTCAAGACTGGCAATCAGGAAGATGAATGGAACACAAGCGAGATACCCGAGTGGAGACGGGCGCTGACGCGGGGAAAGGGCGAGCTGGGGGCAAGGGTTGTGGTTATTGGTGACGAGGCCGTTGCAGGATGGAGGTGCCGACGCAGATGCGGCCAACTTTCGTTCGCGTCTCGCGTTCGATGGGTGTGCCCCGTTCTGTGCCAGCCGCCACCGCCTATCGTTCGCATGTTGCGTTCGATGAGGGTGCGCTAGCCCCGTCCTCCTCTCGTTTGCGTGTCGCGTTCAATGAGGGTGTGCCAGCCGCATCTTCCTCTCGTTCGCGTATCGCGTTCGATGAGGGTGTGCACCTATCGTCCGCGTCCTGCGTTCGATAGGCGTGTACTGTGGCAGCCACCACCTCCACCCATTGTTCGTGTCTCGCGTTCGATGGCCGTGTGTTGTGGCTCTATCGCGTTCGATGAGGATGTGCCTCATCCTCCTCGATGAGGGTGCGCTAGCCCCGTCCTCCTCTCGTTTGCGTGTCGCGTTCGATGAGGGTGTGCCAGCCGCCTCCTCCTCTCCCTCGAGCCTCGCGTTCGATGAGGTGTGCCAGCGCCACCAACACCCGTTGTTTGGGTCTCGCTCCTGATGGTAGCGTGTTGTGCAAACCACCTCCACCTCGTTCGCGTCTTGCGTCCGCTGAGGGTCTGCCAACGCTACCAACCCCCCTCGTTAGTGCCCCGCTTTCAATGGGAATGTGTTGTGCGAGCCGCTTGCACCCTCATTCGCGAGTTGGTGAGGGTGCGGCCAGCCATATCCTCCTCCAACGTATCGCGTTGGATAAGGATGCGACAGCGCCGCTTCCACCTCGTTCACAGTACGCATTCGCGAACACCTGCGGCTGAAGAGGGTGAATGGTGTTTCATGAGTGGTGGTGCAGCAGCTAGCGAGCGCACGGCCCACAAATATCTCTAGAAAGAGGTTATTCGTAAGGCTTTCCTAGTTTCTTATTACCTAGTAGGTAGTAGTTATATCATCTGTAGTAGGAAAATATAATGAACTTGGAATCCACACCCCTTGACCTAGCATGGGCCATGTAAGTCTGATTTTTAGTAACATTTGGTGTTTCTCGGTACAATACACTTGACTTCCGGTATCAGCTGTTGGCTCCTGAAGCGCGCCAGTCCCAAAAATAAGGCCAACACACGTCTCAATCGAGCACAGCCACAACAACATCAAGCACTGAATCGTGCATCCACGCATTTGTGCGAGTATTCAACAGAATAGTCTATGTATAAGGTGTTCTATTAATCTAAAGTACATGCCTGAAGGCTGTAACACGCAAAACTTGCTCCGTGAGGTACACGAATAGCGAAAGCGGGAAGCGGAAGCAGTGACTCAAACATCGCCGAGGTGCCCGAAAGCGCCCAAGCAAGCGCTGAGTGCGTTTCCATGGCCGGAATCAATAGTTGACTGACAGGACCTGCCAGATTTGACAACATCAATCTATTTTTAGCACGCGCGCTTTTATTATAACATTATCCAGATGACCCCCGCCTAATCCACCCCATCCCGCCCTCCGCTGGTGGCGCTTAAGGGCGCCAAAAATCAGGGATATTATTCTGACCCTATTGGCGACCCCCGCTCCCGAAAAAAGCGCCTGCAGCACCCGCAATGGCGAGCAAACCATCCTGAGCACCAATTGGTGCGATGTTTACATATGTTTACTATTCCCGCCCATCACAGCTGGCACCCGGCTCAAATCCGGCTGCCCCTACAAGGCTGCTGGGTGCCTATGGGAAGTTTCCCAAGTGGTAATTTTCCGGGTCTGAAGACATGGGGTCATTGGTCAGTTTGCCAGGTTTGATGTCTTCAGGTAGCCACTATAGGTGCGAACATATGAAAACCGTGAGGACTATGCGACATGCGATCGAATCGCCACTAACATCGCCACCAGGCGAACTTGTCAACGAACGAATGTCCCCAAAGTGGAGAAGCAGACCATCGCGATGACGACCCCCGCACGAACACTAACAAAAATGTATCGACTCACCGGAGATGTGCGCAAACGACACCATCGCGTATGCCTCGACATCCAGCAAATCGCCGCCACCGCCAACACGTATACGAGGTACACCAGGCCAATCACATGCACATTCAAGTGCGGAGGTCACTGCAACTCAGCATGCGGTGGGGTGTTCAGATTCGATTGGGAGAGGTAGAGGCAGAGGACGAGACCACCTCCACTAGCGTGCTGGGTTGGAGGTGACCACCAAGTACCGGCTCCCAGAAGAGAACAAATCACAGCAGGTACACCGCAGCCCCCAATCCCCAGCCTTACTCGTCCAGCTCTCGACCTATGCAAAGCTATCGCAGTTTGTGTGTCCAGCACAGCCACAACACCTTTGGCGGCTGGGTTGCTGTTGGTACCGTAGACTCGAAAAAATGTATTAAATAATTTTAATATACTCAAATATTTCAAATTTCTTGTAAACATCCTGCATATGAGAAACGACTGACATGGAGTTCCGTTGACGTGCGTACCATAATGGACCACTGCCCCTTTTTGTGTGAGCCACCACATCATGACAGTCTTATGCGTGAATGTCACTAAAAGTAATCTATGCATTAGAGCACCCTAACATGGGACTATTGAGCTAGGAATGGCCAAAACAGAGGACGACGGCGTGCATTCGAACATCGCTGAGGTGCCTGAAAACGCCCAAGCAAGCGCTGAGTGCTCCTGGTCGGAATGGATACCCGAGCTGAATTGATTGACAGAAATGACGTAGTGTGCTATTTTAATTCACAAGCGCGCGCCTGGCGCTCTTATGGCGCTCTAAAAATAGCATTTGTCTGTTGTACCCCCTACCAAAACGCCTGCCGCCGCGTCATTTTTTACGCTATCAAAAATCTAAAACCGCTACAAATATTTTCTCGATTTATCGGATTTAATGCCATTTTTTCATGTTTTTTTTAGGATTACATAATCCAACTGCTGTTCCACCCTAATCAGGCTGCCCTGCCCCCACCAGTAAGCATTCCCGCCCCCAACAACAGTGAGCAACTATTCTGGGCACTGCTTGGACATTGTTTACACATGTTTACACCCTCCCGCCCCCAACGACGGCCCCCCAGCAGGCCCAGCATTGAAGAAAGGGTGCCACAGGAGGTCCCCTGTGACAGGGGAGGTCCCAGCTGGATGTCTTGGGCTCCACAGGCTATTTCCTGACTTGATGGCTTCAAGTAGCTTACATGGTTGGTTTGAAGGCAGTGGCATCAATGACGACGACGACAATGAAGAGGAAGGCTACTGAGGAGCTACTCGCTACAGTGATGACGACAACAAGTCAATGAAGCGAACACAAACCCCAGGTACAACGACAACTAGCGAGAGCAGCGACAAGGACAACGACTGGCGAGAACAACAGACATCGAGAGCGATGACCAGCAACAACAGCTATGGGGCAACGACTGGCGACATCGACTATGGATCAGTGAGAATGACAACCATTGAGAGCGACCACTGAGAGCAATCATCGAGAGCAATGGACAGCGACGACAACAGCCATCGAGAGCAACAGCCAGCAACTGTGTCAGCGAGAACAACTAGTGACCGACGACAACGACTATCGACAGCAACCCAGCAGGAATGACGACCAGCGAGAGCAATACCAGCAATACCAACCAGCAACCAGTGTCAGCAAGAATGACTAGCAACCAATGACAGCGAGAGCAATGATCGGCAACCAGCAAGAACAACAAACGCCCAGTGACAATGGATCAGCGAGAGAATGACGACCAGCGACATCAAGATGACCGCCAGCGACGACGACACCAGCACCAGGAATGATGACCACCAACATCACCGTTAATGAAGTCGACGAGCGAAGCAACCCATGGTATCGACGAGGTGGAAGCAGTGGCAGCAGCAGCGATGAGGTGGAAAAAGTGGCGGCGGTGGCGGCAACAAGGTGGAAGCCAGTGGTGGCAGCAATGATGAGGTGGAAGCAGTGGCGGCAGCAGTGACGAGGTGGAAAAAGCGGCGGCGAGGAGCAGGAGTGGAAAGTATTTGGCCCATTAGGACGACCCTAACATGTCGGGGGTGGCAAGTGCGCCCCCTCCCCCTCGTCCCGTATACTCACGTCCCTATATGTATACTCGTATCAACATCATAGATAGCAAATAGTAGAGCAATGGTCAACTTGACCGTCGCGGTCAACTTACCTTTGTGATGCATCAGGCCTGGCGGTCAACTGACCGTGAGGATGGATAAATCTAGCAGCAATGGCTGGATATCTGACAGGGACAGCGACACGGAAGCGGTCGAGAGCCGTGGTGTCATTTTGGAGGAATGCCTGATAGGTGGTGATGTGATAGCCAGCATAGACTTTGACGGTGTCCACCGTGTAATAATCAGTAAAGATAAAGTTGTCGATTGGATCCATCATGGCAATGGTATTGGCGTCAGTGTACCTGAGCCCAGGATTGTCAAGATATGGAAATTGGTGGGTAGGTGCTGAGAGTAGAGTGGTCATGATTATAGGAGGCTGTTCGAGGGTAGGCCTAAAGCAAGCAACAATGTTTTGGAGGGCAGACGAGAAAAGGGAAGCAAATTGGGTGAGAATGACACAAAATCCAGTGGGGATTTTATAGAATTTCGGAGATGCAAATTTCAATGAGCCAAGGTGAACCTGGAGACCATTCATCGGAGGGACACCTGTACCTTTTGGTAGGGATGATATATTGTCAGCCCCAACCAAGTCCAAATAGGTGCCAAGTGCTGGTAAGTCAGAAACTTGGTTGTATGGGAGCCATGTGACATCTCCTGCTTTCCACTTGACTTCAAAGAGGGTTTGCTCCTTTGAGCCTGAATGCGATAGGATTCGGTCAATAGTCCATTCTCCATCTGAGAGATTATCACTGCCTAAT
>Ga0247741_1001981_pt1 | contig 11394 bp, 10 predicted proteins | sample UWRJL213509R2_FD_180945 | JGI IMG/M metagenome (GOLD analysis project Ga0247741, IMG submission 180945) | Plant litter microbial communities from Arlington Agricultural Research Station in Wisconsin, United States - UWRJ-L213-509R-2 | ecosystem: Environmental > Terrestrial > Plant litter >...
TCAACCAGGTCAATATGACCATTGGTGATAGGATCAAAAGTACCGGGGTATACCACTTTACGCATGGAGATATCTCTTTTGGCGTTTATTGTCGCCGCATAGTAAACAATTTGTGGGCTAAGTTCAAAAAATGGAAAAAATGTTTGAGCTTGATCATCTACTCATTTGCTGAAATTAAAAATTTCTTCTCATTATTTATTGGCAATAACAGTAATTTTTATACGTTAAATAGCATAAAAATATTTTTTTAGATTCGCTTGAATTCTTCTAAGCACTAAAAAGTTGGCTTAGGGAAAATTTTTTATAAATTCAATCTAAGACGGCTTTTTGCAATTCCAAAATATTGCTAGTCCACGGCAATTATTCACCGCGCGGCTTAAATAATTTCTCCTACACTCATAAAAGCACAAATATGCTAACTACGTTAACGCATCTATAAATGCATTTGTTTTTTTGCAGTAAGTTGGAGGTTGTATGTTTAAAAAAAATGAAGCGACTCGATTAGGGGAGGTATTACTTAATAAGGGTTTAATTACGTCTGAACAGTTGAGTCATGCAATTAAGGAGCAAGCCAACCGCAGAAAAACAGTAGATCGAACCGACGAGTCTGCACTACAGGCAACTTCAATCGGTGAAATATTAATTGATCTTGGTTATATAGATCGCTTGCAGTTACAACGCGGTTTGAATTGGCAATTAAAGCTACGCAAGATGACCATCGCTATGGCCTTGTGTGCACCTTTTATGAGCTTAAGTACGGGTGCGGCAGCAGCCGTTGCAAAAACATTGTCGCCGACTCCTGTCACAATCGAAGCAGAAAATTACACTACTATGCTTGGTGTTAGCACTGAGACAACTACCGATACCGGTGGTGGCTTAAATGTGGGCTGGATCGATACAAGTGACTGGATGTCGTACACTAATACCGGCGTTAATCTTCCCACCACAGGTGACTATGTAATTACTTTTCGAGTCGCCAGTAATGTAGATGGAGCGAGTTTTTCGTTTTATAACGTGGGCGGTAGTGAGACAAAAATTTGCACGGTCAATGTACCAAACACGGGCGGATTGCAAAAATGGGTGACGGTTGAAAAAACCGTGACCATGAAGGCGGGCGCGCATTATTTTAAAATTGGTGCAGTTACCGGTGGCTTTAATGTTAACTGGTTTAAAGTTGACTCTGTAAAAGCTGCCAGTAGTTCTAGTGCTAGCAGTACGCCAGCCGCAGTGACTTCTTCTTCCAAATCATCGGCGGCTGTATCGTCAGCGGCGGCATCAACAGTTTCGTCATCAGCGTCTTCTACGCCCGCTGCAGTTTCATCTTCAAAATCTTCGGTAGCATCGTCCTCTGCTCCTGCAGCTGTATCATCAGCAGCATCGAGTGTGTCCAGCGCCGCCAGTAGCGCTGCACCAGTTAGTAATTTGCCTTTAAAAATAGAAGCTGAAACCTATTCGAGTATGCTCGGAATCCAAACCGAAACAACAACTGATACAGGCGGAGGCACAAACGTAGGTTATATAGAGGCTGGTGATTGGATGGCTTATGGCAATTCGGTAGTTAATGTACCAACTACAGGCCAATACATTGTTAGCTATCGTGTGGCTAGCGAAAGTGGTGGTGGTAGCTTCAATTTATATGAGATAGGAAGCAACGCGGTTTATGACACTATAACTGTCGGCGCAACTGGCAACTGGCAAACCTGGACGACTATCCAGCGCGCCGTCACGCTTACCGCGGGTAAACATACCTTTGGTATCAAGGCTGTTACCGGTGGCTTCAACATCAACTGGTTTAAAATTGATACCGTGAGCAGCGCAAACAATAGTTCAACGGGCACTACAACCAGCAGCTCCAGCTCATCCAAACCTGCTACGACAACTTCGTCTAGTTTATCTAGTTCGTCCAAGTCGAGTAGTTCTGCCGCAAGTACATCATCTGGCGGCGGAGTTGTAACTGCTGTTGCAGGCCCAGTGGGAATGAGTTGGACAGCGCCTTCTGGACGTTTGGATGGTACCGTCTTAGACATCACCGAAATTGGTGGTTATGAAATTCGTTACAAGTTAGCGACCGACGCCAACTACACCCACATTTCAATCAACGATGCCTGGACTACGCAATACAACTTTGCTTGGCTCGAAGGAAATTACGTTTTCCAGGTGGCGGCTTTTGATAAGAATGGGGTTTACAGTAATTTTGTTGATGTTCAGTAGTTAGTTGTTCAGTTGCTCGCGATAAAACAGCCGGTAGCTCACCGCACCGGCATGTTTATCGCGATGCAATTGCCAATTTATGGGCGGCTGAAAATCATTATCTCGGCCGGATTCAATATAAATAGTCGCGTTATCCGCTAACCAATTACCCATCTCCAACGCATCAATTACCGCTTGCCAGAGATTCAATTGAAATGGCGGGTCAATAAAAACGATGTGATAAGGCTCATCCTGATTTCCCTTTTTTAACAGACCCAAAGCATCATCGCGAATAATGCGACCTGCCTCTGCATGTAATAAATCAAGATTATCCCTAAGTTGAGTTGCAGCTTTAGTATCGCGTTCCACCATCACGCTAATACTTGCACCGCGCGACAAAGCCTCTATTCCCAATGCGCCCGATCCAGCAAATAAATCCAGACATCGCGCGCTTTGAATTTCTGGCGCTAACCAATTAAATAGGGTTTCGCGAATCCGATCACCCGTAGGGCGCAAGCCTTCTACCTCCGGGAAGTTCAATTTTCGGCCGCGCCAAAGTCCGGCGATAATACGTAATTGATTGCTGTGTGCGGTTTTGGGCGACTGTCGCTCGGGTTTCACGGTGTAATTCTCAAATTTCAAAATAGAAGTGTGGGGATTAATGATAGGATAACGGTTTTTCAATAATCCCTGTTAATTAAGACGTTAATCAAGAATCCGCTAATTATGTTTTCCAAGTTTTTTAAGAAGTCTGAACCAACTCCCGCTGAACCGAAACCGGTAGAAGCCATTGAGCCTGCTTCCAGCTCAGAGCCGACTTCAATACCTGATTCTCAAACCAATCCACAAACCACGAACTCTATCGTTGAGCCGAGCGCTACAAAAGCGCCAGCAGAGCCAGAGCAAAAACTAGGCTTTTTTGCGCGTATCAAACAAGGCTTAAGCCGTACCAGCAGCAATTTTGCGCAAGGCTTGGGTAATTTAATTCTCGGCCGCAAGACCATCGACGACGATTTGTTTGAAGAGTTGGAATCGCAATTACTGGTAGCTGATGTCGGTCTGGATGCAACCACCGAAATTATTGATAACCTCACCAAAGCCGTCGCCCGTAAACAATTGACCGATGGCGATGCGCTGTACGCCGCGCTGCGTGAACAACTCGCGATTTTATTACGTCCGGTTGAAAAACCTTTAGTGGTTGAAAATCGCATTGTCGATGGCACCAAAAAGCCTTACGTCATTCTGGTTGTTGGCGTAAACGGGGTGGGCAAAACCACCACCATCGGCAAGCTCGCCAAGCGCCTACAAAATGAAGGCAAAAAAGTCATGTTGGCGGCGGGCGATACTTTCCGGGCAGCGGCAGTTGAGCAATTGCAAGTTTGGGGTGAGCGCAATCAAGTTCCGGTTATCGCCCAGCACACCGGCGCAGATTCAGCGTCGGTCATTTACGATGCCCTACAAGCCTCACAAGCGCGTGGTTTGGATGTATTGATCGCTGATACCGCAGGCCGCTTGCACAACAAAGATCATCTTATGGATGAACTTGCCAAAGTGAAACGTGTCTTGGCTAAGCTGGATGCTGGCGCGCCAGACGAAGTTTTATTGGTGCTGGATGCTGGCACCGGCCAAAATGCGGTTAATCAGGCGCAACAATTTATTGAAGCGGCGGGCGTGACTGGCTTGGCATTGACCAAACTAGATGGCACCGCGAAAGGCGGAGTTATTTTCGCGCTGAGTAAGAAATTCGGTCTGCCGGTGCGATTTATCGGCGTCGGGGAAGGTATTGACGATCTTCAACCTTTTGCGGCTGAGCCTTTTATTCAGGCACTGTTTAATACCCAAGAATCCTAATTTAAGAATTATTCAAGGAGCATGCGTGATACGTTTTGACAACGTCAGCAAACGCTACGATAACGGCTTTGAAGCGCTGTCGCGCATCAACTTTTTAGTGGAACCGGGCGAGATGCTGTTTTTAACAGGCCACTCCGGTGCCGGGAAAAGCACGCTGATGAAATTGATCATGCAAATGGAAAAGCCCAGTAACGGTCAAATCACGGTGGATGGGCAAGATCTGAATCGCATGCCCTCAAGCCAGGTTCCCTATTACCGCCGCAACATCGGCGTAGTTTTCCAAAATCACCAACTCTTATTTGACCGCAGCGTTTTCGATAATGTCGCCCTTCCGCTGCAAATCGCGGGTTTGCCACATCACGAAATCGGCCGTCGCGTGCGCGCCGCGCTAGACAAAGTCAGCTTGCTCGAAAAAGAGCGTTTGAATCCTATTGTTTTATCGGGCGGCGAGCAGCAGCGTGTCGGTATAGCGCGCGCCGTTGTTAATAAGCCAACGATGTTGCTTGCGGATGAGCCAACAGGAAATCTCGATCCCGAGTTATCGGAGGAGATAATGACCTTATTTCGTCAATTTAACGAAGTTGGCGTAACAATTCTGATCGCCAGTCATGATGTTGAACTCCTAAAACGTATGAATAAGCGTATTTTGGGCTTGGTGGAAGGCAAACTCGTACACGATGGAGTCCTCTGGTGAAATCAAAACGACCTTCCGTGACTCAAAATCGTACTCGTCCTTCAACCGGTGCAACGCGCGGCGCCAGCGTAACACGCCGCCCGGAACGTCCACCCGAACCCGATGCAAACCGTCAGCAGGGCGCAGTACAACGCAAACGTGGCTTTACGGATAAATTCGATGCCTACATGGCGCATCACAGTACTTCGGCTATCGACAGTTTGCTGCGCTTGTTGGCAACGCCTTTCCAGAGTTTGATGACCTGGCTGGTGATCGCTATTGCAGTCGCAATTCCTGCTGCTTTATATATTGGCTTCGCAAACTTGCAGCAGTTGGGCGAAAACTGGGAAGGCTCAAGCCAAGTCTCTGTATTTTTACGGCCCGAAACGAGCGATGCCAAAGCTGAAGATATGCGCACCAAGCTCGCTGCTCGTGCGGATATTGCGAAGGTAGTCTACGTTTCTCCCGCTCAAGGTCTGGCTGAATTCAAAGCCCAGTCAGGTTTAGGTGAAGTAGTCGATAGTCTGGAGAAAAATCCGCTCCCAGGCACCTTATTAGTGACCCCGCGCTTGCAAAACGGCAGCGATGCCGCCATTACTTCGCTCGAACAGTCGTTGCTCGCTGATCCCGCTGTGGCAGATGTGCGTCTGGATATGCAATGGGTAAAACGTTTGCAGCAGTTAATGATGCTGGGTAAAAAGATGGTTTTCGGCCTAGGCGGCTTGCTTGCCTTGGGCGTCTTGCTGGTCATCGGCAATACTATTCGACTGTCGATAGAGAATCGCCGCGATGAAATTCTAGTGGTGAAACTGGTTGGCGGTACAGATTCCTACGTTGCTCGTCCCTTTTTATATACCGGGCTGTGGTACGGGATTGGGGGCGGGCTGCTCGCATTGATAGTTTTAGGTATTGGTTTTTATTGGGTATCGAGCACAGCAGAGCAATTGGCGGCGCTTTACCAAAGCAACTTCCGTCTGCAAGGTTTGGGATTTTTTGGCAGTATGCAATTGGTGTTGCTAGCGGGTTTGACCGGCTTGTTGGGTGCATGGATTGCTGTAGTAAGGCATCTGATCCAAATCCAGCCTAGGTGACGTAAAACAATTAAAATGCATGACAAGCATCACTTGTGAAACTTTTCGCTAGATAGCACTCTAAAATAACAAGTGCTAGACTCTAAATCGAATGAGTTAGCACACCTGAATTAGCTATATTTGTTAGTCCACTGGAGAAATTAAATGAGCACAAGCACAAGTCTGCAGCCAATCGGTGTATTAGCCCCCGGTGCAAACCTGAACGCCTATGTTCAAGCGGTAAGCGCATTTTCTATTCTGACCGTTGAGCAAGAACAGAAGTTGGCGAATGATCTTTACTTCAACGGCAACCTCGACGCTGCGCGTAAGCTGGTTATGGCCCATCTGCGCTTCGTGGTACATATTGCACGCTCCTATAATGGCTACGGTTTGCCGCTTGGCGATCTTGTTCAGGAAGGTAATGTTGGCTTGATGAAGGCGGTAAAACGCTTCAATCCTGAGAAAGGTGTGCGCTTGGTGTCTTTTGCCGTGCATTGGATCAAAGCTGAAATCCACGAATTTATTTTGAAAAACTGGCGCATCGTAAAAATTGCGACCACTAAAGCACAGCGTAAGTTGTTCTTCAATCTGCGCGGCGCTAAAAAGCGTTTGGCATGGTTGAGCAACGATGAAGCCGCAGCCGTAGCACAAGATCTAGGCGTAGAAGTTAAACAGGTTCGCGAAATGGAAGGCCGCTTAGCATCCTACGATGCCGGTTTTGATGCGGATGAAGATGACGAAGACAGCAGTTACGTGGCGCCAGCGCACTATTTGGAAGATAACCGTTACGATCCAGCGGTACGCTTGGAAGAGTCCAATTGGGAAGAGTCTAACGTAAATGGTTTGGAATCTGCGATGCAAAAGTTGGATGATCGCAGCCGTACAATCCTGCAGCGTCGCTGGTTAAACGATGACAAGGCTACTTTGCATGACTTGGCGGCGGAATACGGTGTTTCTGCTGAGCGTATCCGTCAGCTTGAAAAGAATGCCATGAACAAAGTCAAAACCATGATGATGGAAGCTTAAGCTTACAGATCAGTAAAAAAAGCCGCGCCTAGCGCGGCTTTTTTGTTTCTGTCTCTTCGCTAAAAAACCATAAACAGCACATAATTTAGGTAAGCGATGCCCCGCTGCCGCAGCGCAGTTAAGAAATCCTTTTAGGCACTACATCAATATAATGGATCACTATGTCACGCATACGCGTATTAACCTTGGCTGGATTGCTGTTTTACGAAGCGGGTCAAGCATCAAGCGCAGCACAGGTAGAATCCGTGATTTTGCCCATAGGAATTTACGATACCCAGGTTCTACCGCCCGCCTTAGCCGCAAAGATAAGCGATTGTCCTAACCCACGCCGGTTTGATTACGATAATAATCAAGTCGTTGCGGAGTTGGTTTTATTGTGCAACGCGTTAAAAGCGGGTGGACTAAATCCGAAGCTGGATTTTAAAAATACCCCTGACTATTTACGAATTATCACCAACTCAAGCGATGGCCAAACGGTGATGCCCGGCTTTGTAGCCTGGCAGCAGGACATCAACAGCGAATTGTTTTATGTATCCGAACCTGTATTAAAAAAGAAAGAATACACCAAGGGAATTTACACCTCGTCCAATCGTAAGGATTTACTACAAGTGCGCACTGCCAACGCACTCAAAAGTCATTCGATAGCAGCCAACCCCAATTGGGAGCATGACGCTGCCGAGATTAAGTGCCTCGAATTAAAATCTATAACCGGACCATTTAATCCTATTTCTATGGCGCGAATGGTTGCGGCCGAGCGGGCGGATTTTTTGTTGTATCCCTTTTTTAAAACGACGGATCTAAAAGGTACCTTGGGTGATGTACAGCTAACGCCGCTCACGGGTGTTAAAGTAGCGTTCAATGATTCCCTGCATTTTATTGTGAGTAAAAAAAATCCTCAGGGCGCGATGGTGTACGCAGCTTTGCAAAAGGGATTGGCACAACTTCATGCTAGAGGAACTATTCATTACGTTTACGAACAAATTGGCTTTTTTAATCCCCACGTCAAAAACTGGCAAGAGTTAGGATGTAAAACCTCTCAATGACAAATGTCTCTAGATTTTTTTTGGTCAGTGCCGCCGTAAGTGGCTTTTTGGCCGTTTCGCTTGGCGCATTTGCCGCTCACGGATTGAAGCACCAAATCACCCCTGAAGCACTCGCCATCTGGCAAACCGGTGTGCAATACCAGATGTATCACGCCCTCGCATTGCTGGTGATCGGCCTGCTTTATCAAACCCACGCATCAAAAGCCTTAAAGCTGAGCGGTTTAGCCTTTATACTGGGCAGCTTTTTATTTAGTGGCAGCTTATACGCACTCGCGCTCGGTGCCCCCAGCATTATTGGTTTGATTACACCTTTTGGTGGATTAAGCTTTTTATTCGGCTGGACGGCCTTAGTGGTTTACGCTTTGCGTCGCTAACTCCTTTTTGATGTCCGTTTCAGTTTGGTATCTATGTCCGATTCTCTCGATTTTATCGCCCCTGTTGAAAATGGCGAGGAAGGGTTTTTAATCAAACCCGAATTCAAACCCAAATCCATTCGCAGTTTTGTGATTCGTGCTGGTCGTATCACCGTCGGCCAAAAAGCCGCTTTTGATACCTGGTGGCCAAGCTATGGCTTAAGTCTTTATAAAGGCGCGATTGATCCCCAAGTTATTTTCGGACGCGCCGCGCCGCTGGTGTTGGAGATAGGTTTTGGAATGGGCGATTCGCTGTTGGAGATGGCGAAAAACGAACCTGATAAAGATTTTATCGGCATCGAAGTACATCCGCCCGGTGTTGGCAAGCTGATCAATACGGCTGGTAAAGAAGGCGTTAAAAACCTGCGGGTCTATATGGCCGATGCAATGGATGTATTGGAAGATTGTATTCCCGATGCCAGCATTGACCGTCTGCAGCTCTATTTCCCTGATCCATGGCACAAGAAAAAGCACAATAAGCGTCGTATTTTGCAGCCAGCTTTCGTACAAAAACTTCGCCCAAAACTTAAATCTGGCGGTGTTTTCCACATGGCGACTGATTGGCGAGCTTACGCTGAACATATGCTTGAGGTTATGAATGTCGCCGAAAACTATGCTAATCTTTCGCCTGAGAACGGTTACAGCGCAAGACCCGAGTATCGACCAATTACCAAATTTGAGAAGCGCGGCGAGCGCTTGGGACATGGCGTTTGGGATTTATTGTTCCAACATCGCCCATAATTTGTTAAGGTACCGCCCCTGACAATAACGAGAAGAAGGATTTTAAGACTGCTTTAATTAGCAAAAAAACGGCAAAAGCCAACTAATTAGAAACATTTTGGGATCGACGGACAAGCAGTTACCGGATGATCATCGTTATAAAATAAGCTATTTATGGAGACTCATTAAAATGGCACACACTCGTGTAAAACTCTTATCAGCCTTAGTTGCCACTCTGATTTCATCAGGCGTTTTGGCAGACAATCACAAATTTGAAGTTCAAGTTGGCGTAGGCCGCGAATTTTTTGAAGAATCAAGAGATGACGCCACCGTTGGCAATTTAGGTTTCGGCTACGTGCTGAACAAAAATTGGACCTTGGAAGCTATCGCTAGCGACTTTAATACTGAAGACTCAAACACGGGTGTTGATATTGACGGTCGTCAATATCGTTTGGATGCTCTCTATAACATCGACACCACCAGCTTGTGGCGTCCCTATGTTGCCTTCGGTGTAGGCGACCAATCTTTGAAAGTAAAAGGTTTGCCTAACAACCGCGACACACTCGTTAACCTGGGTGCTGGTTTGAAACACAGCCTTGGCGGTAACTGGGAATTCCGCAGTGACATCCGCGCCTTTAACAGCCTTGATCGTGAATATACCGATTTAGCCGTAAATGCTGGCATCAGCTACTTATTCGGCGCTGAGCCAGTTAAAGCTGCACCAGTAGTTGCCGCTCCTGCACCAGCTCCAAAACCAGAAGTTGATAGCGATGGCGACGGCGTGGTTGATTCTAAAGATCAATGCCCAGACACTCCAAAGCAATACAAAGTTGATGCTGTTGGTTGCCCAATGGAATTGACTGAAACTGTTGCGGTTAAATTGGCTGTTAAATTCGATACCGCTAAATCCATCGTAAAAGATGAATATGTTGATGATATTGGCAACCTCGCTAAATTCATGAACCAATACGCTAACACTGTTGTGACCGTAGAAGGCCACACTGACAGCCAGGGTTCTGATGCTTACAACGAGAAGTTGTCACAACAACGTGCTGAAGCTGTTAAGCAAGTATTGATCACCAAGTTCGGCATCGCTGCTGACCGCGTTACTGCTAAAGGTTTTGGCGAATCCAAACCAGTTGGCGACAACGCCACTGCAACAGGTCGTGAAGAAAACCGTCGCGTAGTAGGTGCTGTTTCTACTGACGTGAAAAAGAAACAAGTTAAGTAATAAGTAGCTTGTACAAAAAAACCCGGCTTCTGCCGGGTTTTTTATTGCGTGGATTTTTTACTCTCATGGAATCAACTTAAGGCGCAGACACTCTGAAATAATCCACATCGACATAGGATGTGTTGGTGCTACCGATACTGAACAATCCCATCTGCGCGCCCACCCAACGGCCTACACTTGCAGTAAAAACGGCGCCGGTGTCGATAAACTTCTTGCCGTCCAAGCTATAAGAAAATTGCGTTTTCGCTTCTTCGCGCACCGTCATTTGCAGCACAACTTTGGTTTGGTGTAATGCAACACTTGTCAGCGTTTTCTCTTCGCAATTGCTCTCAGTTTTTTCACAATTAACCAGAATTAATTCGCGCCCTTGTGCAGTAGTTTTTACTCCTATCCATTGATAATCGTACCCGTACATTATCAAACCTACCGTATCACCGACATGATGCAGATTGTTCACATCAAAATCTGTGGTAACGACAAATTTTTCTGCCGGTAGTTTTTGCAATAAAAGCGATGGCATGTCCCACAGATTTTTCTTCTGACCATTTTTTTGCTGTAATTGGCTTTCATCGTTGATAGCAAATAAACGGAGATAATTTTTTCGCGCGCTCAATGAAAACCAGTCTTCTTTCCAATTTGCGTTCCACTGCCACTGAAAACCTAAATTAGCCGATGAAAATTCGTCGCTAGTTGCAGGTGCTTTCAGCGCAAATTTTCCCGCAACGGGTTTTGCATGCTGCAACACCGGCTCGCCGGTGCCAGTATTATTTTTATCATCGCCAATCACCGGCCAATCATTTAGCCAATGCATCGGTTGCAAGTGAACGATGCGACCGTAAGCATGTTTATCCTGAAAATGAAAAAACCAATCGCTGCCATCTTGCGCTTGTACCCACGCGCCTTGATGCGGTCCGTTGATGGGCGACTTGCCTTGCTCCATTACAATTTTATCCTCGTAAGGTCCTGCAATTGTTTTGGAGCGAAATACAGATTGCCAGCCAGCTTCCACTCCGCCCGCAGGCGCAAATACATAGTAGTAATTATTGTGTTTATAAAATTTTGGCCCTTCCAGGGTTTTATAATTTGGAATTTTATTGCCATCAATAATAATCTTGCCTTCCACATCCAGAATTGTTTTGGCATCGGGCGACATGCGCCGCAAGGTCAACAAATTATT
>Ga0247741_1001982_pt1 | contig 11392 bp, 6 predicted proteins | sample UWRJL213509R2_FD_180945 | JGI IMG/M metagenome (GOLD analysis project Ga0247741, IMG submission 180945) | Plant litter microbial communities from Arlington Agricultural Research Station in Wisconsin, United States - UWRJ-L213-509R-2 | ecosystem: Environmental > Terrestrial > Plant litter >...
AAAAAAAAAAAAAAATCAAAATTTATTCTGCAGTGCTCGATCGCAGTCCGCATGCTCACCCAAGTACAAAGCGCTACTCCCTACGTCTAGGTGCTACTAAAGTGAAGTGGCCACACGAAAGAGATCCGACTACTACAAATACCCGGTTCTAGTAAGATGTCCAGTGGCACTCAGCATGATAGCATAAGCTTCACGGCGCCTGGACGAGACATGAGTTCGTTTGGGGCTACTGAGCCCTGCAAGTGCCAACCTACTAGGTAAGTCACTGAAGACAGACTCTAACAACTCAACCTGGAGTCCAATGGTACAAGCGCTGAAGCTCCCAGTGGACCTGTCCATTGTGGCCTTGCAGCCATTACCATGCAATGGCACAGGCATCATTACTTGCCGGCATCGAGAGTGGTTAGCTCCCACACAAGATTATTAGTCGAGTGCGTGGGGGGCCTGCAGGCGCCACATTACTGGCTTCAAGTCTCCGTTCAGAGGCGCAAGGGGACTGGTCACCCCTCGTTGCTCATCTGACGCCCTCTGGCAGAGGCCCAGGGGTTCGCTGGGCAAATGCTTTCAGATTTGTGTCCAGGAAGTACCATAGCTCCCCAATGTATTTCGGGACTCTGCGATCGCCATGTAGCAGCTTGTGCTTTCTGCACGCTACAAAGATGTGGTCGCGTGTCTGGAGGGGCACTCCACACTCGCACCGATGAGATTCATCGATATTGAATCTTTGGAAATAAGATCCAATAGGTGCATGCCCGAGTATAGATCAGCACATGCGTGTGGTGACCGACAAGCGGCCTCCCACTTCACCTAACCAAGACCCACCTTTGGTGTAGGTCGGTTGTACAATACCTCTGTTGAGGTTCTGGAGCAACAAGAAGTTGTGGCCCCGGTACTTCTCGTTCTGGAACATGGTAGACCATGAATCCAGACAAGTAGCTGTAGCCTTCTTGCGAAGGCTATCAAGAGATGTTGCCATGCGTCTGCCGCCAACAGGTGGTAGGCCACAAACAAATTCATGTGCCTCGTGATGCAGTCCCCACTCAAAGCAAGAGTGGACCATGACAAAGGTGACGCTATGGCCGCCATTGGCAAACCATTGTTCAAGAGCGCGACACACAGCCAGGGAGTGTCCCTGGCCTGATACGCCGAGGCGGCCTGATGCCGTATATTGGCTGGCAGACTTGCGTCTGTTCCACAATATACAGCGTGTTCGTCGTCCTTGATCTCATCGATCAAGGCATCAAGTGCAATCTTCCGATTACTCACAGAGAGCGCCTTATTCTCCATGTTAATCTTGAAGTCGTTGAAAGACACTTGGGCTGCAAAGTGGTCCATAAGTCTAAAGCCCGGATGGTTCTCTGGTGCGCACGGCTCAAAGACCTCCGTCAGTTCATGGTGATGGTTCTCGATCTCCATGATGGTACCATGGACTTTTTCCCGCAGAGCAGGTGCCATGTTTGATACAGAGCAGTGGTGAACCTCTGCTTGTTTAACATAATCCTCGCTCAGAAGCGACTGGATTGGATGGGTGTCAGAGAGGGTAGCAATCCTCAGATTAGCACGATCTGCTAGCTTCCTCAAATGTAGATGGACGGGGTGTACTTTACTGGCCCCCACAGAGTCTACCTAGACTCTGCCAGACACTATCAAGACTCTGCCAGACTCTGCCAGACTCAAGCAAGAGTCTGGCAAGAGTCTGGCATAGTCTGGCAAGACTCTAGCAAGACTCTGGCCAGACTCTCTCTATAATAGTATATCTAGACTCTAGATATATATTGGTGAGTGAGGGGTGGAACAAGAGGGACCATTCAAAATCAAAGACGTCCTAGGACCACTGACCTATCGCCTCAACATTCCAAAAAGATGGAAGATCCACAATGTGTTCCACACCACTCTACTTTCACCATTCAGACAGACCAACGTCCACGGGCCAAGCTTTGCCAACCCTCCACCTGATCTTATCGATGGAGAAGAACAATATGAAGTCAAAGCTATATTGAATCATTGCAAGATTGGCCAAGGGTATCAATACCTTGTCCGTTGGAAGAACTATTCGTCCAGTGACAATCAATAGGAACCGGAACTTCATATCAAAAATGCCGACAAAATCCTATCAGATTACAAAAAGAAGCATAAACTGCAACAAACAACCATTGGGTACTTATACACACTTCTCCTGTCCAATCATTCAACATCCCAACTCATCTAACTGTCTTCAAACCCCCATCCATACCATGATTATCACCATGGTCTCCAACAACTCTACCACCGATTACATCTATGTCAATGACGACATGGCTCCCAACGCTCACTACTGGTCTGAAAGCGTGGAAGGCACCAAGGACATGGCCATCATGCCTCGTGAGGCTTTCCTCTGGTTCCAGGACCCCAAGTTTGTAAAAGACCTTCTCAACGCCACAGACAACAAGTAGGAGAACCCCATATGCAAAGACATCACCCTCATTGAGACTCTCGCCCAAAACGATGCGGACGTTCGTGCCACCATTGCCTGACTCCAACAAACCGCCAACCGAAACAAAATCCAAGCTTACGCCACTCTCGCAGGAATGAACAAACAGAGGAGAATGAGGAAGTTCAACAAGGTCCTCCTCACCTGTCAACAGGTAACCAACAAGACCCCCACACTCTCCTCTCTCTCTCAATCTTTCATATCAGCACCATCGACTCCTCCTCCACTTACAAGAGACGCTTCGCACGCGTCGTCCCCTCCCAATTCCACCCAAAGTCCCTTGACCTCGATGTGATACACTCCCTATGCAAATAGTCGACAATTGACTCCTGCGAACTCCCCTCCCATCAAAGCTTCCGTCTCCAGCCCCTCCATCTTCAAACAACTTGAGAAGGTGGTCCAACCAATCATCACCAATCACGCCAAGGACATTGCGAAACAACCTACCATCGCCGAGCAAGAACTCACCTCCTAACGATGACTCGCCCAGATTAATGTTGCCCTCCAAAAAAACTCGCAAAAGCCGCTCACAACCCCTGCTCAACCGACTCCCATCGCTTCATCCTCTCGACATACTCAACCTCCCGATTGCTATCCTCTCAGTCACAAGCATACAAGACCGCCAACAAGAGCAAGAATGTGGTCTGAAAACACCCCTACCCCTTCAACAGCAAGTGTCACCATTGCGGACAATTTGGACACCAATCCCAAGATTGTCACAACAGGAAATGCCATTGGTGCAACCTTACCGGTCACTTCCCACAAGACTGCATGAAAAGTCCTCAAAACCTTGAAGAAGAAGAGAGGAACAACTTTTATGACACTGCCAACGTTGAGGATCATTGGGATGAAGATGCTGAAGGAAACATCACTGGAGAACCTTACAGAAATTAGGGAATTTTCAGAGGAAAATTTGAGATAAGACAGGGGTAATGTTATGATTTTCATTTCTTTCTTGGACTATCACACTCCTCTACCACGTGACTCATCATGTGTGTGGCTGTGCTCACCCTTTCTCGACATTTCTGTACAATACTCATATCTCTGACTCATCTGTCTCACACCCAACTATGCTTGACTCATACAGACTCATATCACTTTCCCAACTGACTCATTGGTCCTATGCACAGACCATCGTACTTGCTATAAATACGGTCTAGAACTAGACTTGTACCTTAGCTAGTTCTTAACCAGCAAACATTCTATTTGCTCTACTCAGACAATACCTCTCACAAGGCATTCTGATATTGCGATAAGATAACCGATCCGATCTCTCAGACTCTAGACCAAGTCATCTGACTGAAGTCTATTGTCTCGATTGTTACAATTACTAACTTAAATTAAATTCCAGTAGAAGTTCAGTGAGTGTTAGGTGTTTAGTGTTTTTTGTGTTTTTCTCATGGAGACAAGAAGCTAGTCACATGATTCAACAAGATTTGGAAACCTCAGATAAGGGGTATTTTTTGAGTATTTTTTTTTCTATTTTTAAATATATGTTCTTAGATTGAGATTAGCCTCTTAGCCCAATAGAAGTTCACTGAAGTTCACTGATGTTTGCTGAAGTTTAGCTTCCGTGAACTTCAGTCCAAAAATAAATTCCTAAAATTTTAAATTTATTTATAGTAATACTAATTGATTATGTCATCCCATATCAGGTTAAATTACATCAGTAAGATATTTTCTCACTTAGTTATGAGCATTTTAAGTCAAAATCTACCAAAAGTATTATATTTTCAAGTTTCTTGTATCTTACTCAAAGAGAAATACAGCTAGTCACATGATTCAACCAGATTTAGAAACCTCAGATAATGGGGTACTTTTTGGTATTTTTTAAATATTTTTTGATTGATCTGTCCACACTGTGGAAGTTCACCGTAAATACGTGGACCAGAGATAAGTCCTCTAAAAAAGAATTATAAACTTTAGACACTTTTATTTAATTTGAATTATGTAATGAAGTAACTATCATACTTTGGAGATTGTTCAACTACTACTATTATTATTATTATTACTTTAAGATTTTTTTTTTTGACTAGTATTATTAAGATCATACATTATTCATAGTTCTTATAAGACCTATATATTTTGTTATTCTTGAACTAATACAATATAGAAACAAACAGAACCTATCAACAGAGTTCTGCATTTTGTTCAGTTAACTGGGTTAGGTCACATAACCGCATTATCTAGTGGTTTTACTTGAAAGTCAAGATAAAATTACAAAAAATTTGAGAAAAATAGAGAAAAATCTAAGCTTTCAGAATCAGTTAAGATCATGTGATTGGGTTCTTTTCTTGTTGAGAAAAACTCAAAAACCCCCTCCAAAAAAAGACAATACTTTTTATAAATTTTGGGCTATTTCTTTGTTTTCTCAATATAAAAAAAGTTTGGTCACATGATTTTACCTGATTCTAAAAGCTTAAATAATTTTTTATCTTTCTTATATTTTTTCATATTTTTATCTCACAGTGTCCAAGTGGACTCCTAGTAAACTCAAGGAGAACAGTAAAGCACAGAAGAGATAGTTTGAACTTAGAGAAATTTTCAAAATGCTTTTTATACTTGTAAAGTCTGTATTTTTGAAAACACAAAACCTGAAATTAGCCTAGAGTATCCCTAGGTTAGTCTGAACAATCTGGAATATTCTAATATCCACAAAATATCTCTAGATTAACCTAGAAGTTCTAGAATAAACCAAGACACTCTATTTATTGCTCTAGATGACTTAGAAATGGCCTAGGTCAGCCTGGGTCTCTTCTATTTTTTGGGGGTAATCTAGAATGTCTCTGGAGCCCTAGGCTTTATTTGAGTAGCTAGGGACATCTCAGACTATTTGTTTAATCTCAGGCTACCTTAGGCAATACTGTACTATTTTGACCAAGTGTTCACGTCATGCATCACAACTAGCTGTGAACTGAACACTTGGGACATGTGTTACAGATCACTGACCAAAATTTTGGCCAAAACACCTCCAAAATCATAATTTTTGGCTGGCCCACCAGCAATATTACTATATTTGGACAGATTTATCAGCAATGAACAGCTGTTTCAGTGAACACCTTAGGTCACAGATCACACCCTGTGAACACTTGGTCAAAATAGTATAGTACCAGGGCTCAGAGGACTTTTCCTGATGTAGGGGACCAGAAACAGAAGGACCTATGCTATGATGCTATGGTGCTACATAGTGTTTGGGAGCACTCCTGACCCTGGTCAAGAATTATCGATACTATAACAGGTAGTTATTGGTTGTATTCTCTAGCTTCAACTTGGTTTAGTTTTGGTTCTGACATAAGTTAAAGCTACTCTTCTCATACCAACTCTTGACTGTGTAACACCTTGTTTTATACTCTTGACCTTGCTACAAAGAAATCACCTCATTCCTCAATGCCACCACTGGGATTCTAGCAAGTGTCATCAACTATTACTAAATCTTACACCCTATTACTACACTCATTATTCCAGAAACCCTAACTTTCAGGCCAAATGTCAGATCCCAAAAACCCTAATTTTGGGGGTTTCTGTCTATATCAAATTCTGAAAATTTTGTTCAGAATAGATCTGATACAAGGCCACTTTTGGGAGTATTGTCCAGACCTAGGATCTATTATTTATAGGGCCAAAATTGTGGTTTTTTTTGGCTACAAAGGTGCTTCCACTATTAAGCAGCAAGCTATACAATATATGCAGAGGTAGGGACTATTGAGAGACATACACCTGATGTTGTTATAAGAGAGAAAAGAGAGGCTGAGTAACTTAGAGTGCAAGAGTAGAATGTAAATCCAAGTCTATAGAATACAATGCTACAACACAGTATTTATACTACTCTAAGAAGTGGACAGACCATGTGGCACAGATCAGCTATGTCTCATACACTGCCTGCACACCACCGTATTTTGGATCAGAATATTGTAATTATATGGTTAATTATTTTGGTCTAATTCTACTATATCTGGAAATTTTCTATGAAAGAAATATACCACAATATTTGTATCATATTTCTGTGGCACTATATTGATCACAATAGAGTGGCAACTCCTTTGTTGACTCACCATATTTTCACCATATTTACAGAGTAGTTACCATTCACTTATATGATCAACATATTTTTACAATTGAGTGGCATAAAAATATTATAAAAAAACACCAATATATTTTACAGTATTATTGTCCAAAATATTGTATGGTGCAGGCAGTGATATAGAATGTCTAGTATATACATGTGAGTACAGAAAACAATAGAATGATAGAAATAGTGTATAATGGTGCTATGTGCTTGTCCAAATAGGACAAAATTCCCATACACAAATATATGTGTAGCACAAACACATATTATATAAATATGACCTACTCTTCTTGTCATGTGTCATAGACCCCAAAGAAATATGGGACTTGTCACATGTCCCAAGCCATTTTAAAGACCATGACACACAAAAATCTTACAGTGTTGCAAAGAGCAGGAAAATGACTTGAATATGTCACAAAGTGTAAAGAAAGGGTCTCTATGTAACAGTACTTTAGTGTCCCCCACCTATTCCAGCTGGATTCTAGTATATTCCATTGTATTCCACTGGAATATACCTATGTGTGAATTTTTTCATTTTTATCTACTATATTCTGGGTAAATTCCAGGTCATTCCAGGTTGTTCCAGGTCATTCCAGGTCATTCCAGTTGATTCTAGTACAGTTTAGCTTAAAATAGCAACTACATTTATATTAGATATTATTTGTCAGCATAAATTCTAAGATACACTACTTTGAGAGGTTTAGATATGATTTTTATGTAATCTAAATAATACTTGACTAAGTTCAAAAGAGTTATAATAAATAACAAATTAATTAAGTAATTGACTAGCTTAGTCAGCAAATAACACTCTAATTAATAATCAAAATAGAGAGTTAATCATATTCATCTAAATAAAAATTCTTTATTTATTATATATTCATAGTTAACTATATTATATTACTATATCTGGAAATTATTACCATATATGGAAACTATTACTATATATATAAAAACAAAAACATTGATATACTCTCAAGATATCTAAATATATTTAAATTATGTTATAGAGTTAGCTAGTTGATGAGAAAATCACAAAATACTCCCCAAAAGCTGGCGATAATTTTTAAAAAATATTGTTTATTTGATTGAAAACTCATTAATTTATATTTACTTAGTCTAAAATGCATAATGACTCTATGCATGACTTAGCAGAACAAGACTGGATTCCTTTGGATTCAAGTAGAATCCAGTGGAATCCACTGGCATAGATTCCTCCTGTAAAGAGATGGAATCCAGCTGGCACCCTATAAGAAATTCCATTCCACTGGATTCCAGTGAAATATTGACATTTTCTCTGCCAAATTTGCTCAAATATTCCAGTGGATTTCACTGGATTCCACTGGAATCTACTGGAATTCAGCTGGAATGGTGGGGGACATGAAAGACCTCCTATGTAAACCTAGTCCAAATCCAGCTGGTCAGCAGGCTCCTACCCATCCGTCGCGCCAGGGTACAAAAAAACGAGCTTCATATGACAACATTTTAGATATCTAGAATTAAAGTTTTTGCTTATAAATATGATCATTGATCTAATCATTTATTTCAAAGGACGCAGCTCTAATTTTTTGTACCCCTCTACAATGGCTGGCGTTTAACAAAGATAAACAAATGACCACTGCAGATGCTCAGTTCTACTTTGGGAACACTGGACCATCACTGCTGCAGGCTAAGCTTGGCCAGTTAGCCGGTTGACCTCTGCCCCCTACCATTTGTGTTCTTGGGCAACATGCAAAGTGCAGAGGTCCATTATATTTTTGATATAATTTCACAAATTTGAGTTGTCCCTTGACCCATGATGCCAAATTGACAAGGTGCTGGACCTATTGAAGAGTGTAAAGGCATATGATACATTCGGTCACAAAAAAGCTTGTAGAAAGTCAAAAGAGCTGATGAAGAGATTGAGAGAGAGCTTCAAGCCAACATAAATATCCCGAGGGATCAAGTCGCGAGAATGTGTTAAGCGCTGAGAGCATCGTCGATGTATCTAGGCATTGGCTTGAAATTTTGAAGTGATGACTACTAGGAATTAAAGCTTGGAGAATAGAGTGCAATAATTAAGTTCATAGAGTAAATAGCTTTGATTTATGCTTCATAAAGATATCGGAGACTGCATATATGCATGAGGATGAGGGCATTCTGATGCTCACACTAACATAATTTTGTGCGTGCCTTAAGTTCCTCCTTGACTACATTTCGCTAATTATTTTTATACTCAATAAATTAATTTTACAGCTACATGTGTGTATGTGCAAGTATGTAGCTCAATACAAGTCTATTGACAAGAGGTGCACACTTTGAGGTCACAGTCCCAAGTTGAGACTCGCACTCTGAAGTCCTCCTCTGTAACCTTTAGGTGATTTCTGTGTTTGCAGCAACAAGTTCAGTGGATTCAAGGTGTGCTGAATCTTAAACCCAGTGGATGTCTGCTAGGGGAGGTCCCAGGAGTTGACTGAGCTGACTAGAGGCACTCATACCAAAAATGGATGATTTGATCCCAACTATCCACAGTGGCCATTTGTTTATCTTTGTTAAATGCCAGCTGTCATAGAGGGGTACAAAAAATTAGAGCTGCTTTCTTTGAAATAAATGATTAGATCAATGATCATATTTATAAGCAAAAACTTTAATTCTAGATATCTAAAATGTTGTCATATGAAGCTCTTTTTTTGTATCCTGGCACGACGGATGGGTAGGAGCCTGGCTGGTCAGCATCTGTGAAGAGTGCCTCTGAGTACAGTACATCAGCGCAGTGCTTGTGCTTTGGACGATCTGCATATGTGCTTGTAACATTAGTGATATCATCCACTATGTCAGCATAGACAATACAGCTCAGTGTTAAAGGAAGATTGACGACTAAATGGGTTACCTAGACAATATGGCTAGAGAATACTAGAGTAAGTCTAAGGATTGTATAGGTGATACATAGGAACATACCTCAGTGTTAAAGGAAGAGTGATAACTAAGGTGCAAGAACAAGTATATAAGGTGAAAAGGAAGGTCATGTGGGTATCAAAGTTCTATAAGAACGGATGTTCTGATATACAGGCTATCTAATAGTCCAACACATCCCCAGAAGGACAGTAGTACAATAATAGAACAAAAAGAATAAGTTCAAGGAACAGGAACAATACCTAGGGTGGCACGATGCTTTTTGAAAGATGGAATAGAGAGTGGTTTGGTGAAAATGTCAGTAGTCATGTCAGCGGTTGGTAACCAAATGGTCTCAAATGTTCTATGATCAATGCATTTGCAAATGAAGTGATAACAAACGTCAATGTGTTTTGAAGGACTTACCTCTGGCCCACATATTTACGGTAAACTTCCATAGTGTGGACAGGTCAATCAAAAAATATTTAAAAAATACCAAAAAGTACCCATTATCTGAGGTTTCTAAATCTGGTTGAATCATGTGACTAGCTGTATTTCTCTTTGAGTAAGATACAAGAAACTTGAAAATATAATACTTTTGGTAGATTTTGACTTAAAATGCTCATAACTAAGTGAGAAAATATCTTACTGATGTAATTTAACCTGATATGGGATGACATAATCAATTAGTATTACTATAAATAAATTTAAAATTTTAGGAATTTATTTTTGGACTGAAGTTCAGTGAAGCTGAACTTCAGCAAACATCAGTGAACTTCAGTGAACTTCAGTGAGATTCAGTGAAGTTCACTGAAGTTCTATTGGGCTGAGAGGCTAATCTCAATCTAAAAACACATATCTCAAAATAGAACAAAATACTCAAAAAATACCCCTTATCTGAGGTTTCCAAATCTGGTTGAATCATGTGACTAGCTTCTTGTCTCCATGAGAAAAACACAAAAAACACTGAAACACCTAACACTTTTGTTAAGTTTTGACTTAAAATGCTCTTAATCAAATAAGGAAACACATTACTGATGTAATCTAATCTGATATAGGATATCATAATAAATTAATATTCCCAGAAATAAATTTACTATTTTAGGGATTTTTTTGGTATAGAACTTCACTGAACTTCACTGAACTTCACTGAACATCACTGAACATCACTGAAGTTCACTGAAGTCAGACTGAAGTCCGTGGGCCAGAGGAAAGTATAGAGTTTTTCCAACGGTAGTTGATGTTTCTGAGCAAAGTTCTGATCCATAAATGTTCCTCCTGCTCCTGAGTCGATGAGGGCTTTGGTTTCAACGATTTTTCCATCACATGAGATTCGAATGGGAAGATGCATGGTTTTATTTGAGATCTCGGCTAGTGTTACAGAGTAGATGGAAAGAATGGGAGATGCTGACGTTGATGCAGATCTCCGCTTTAAAAACCCTCTTCTTCGGCTATAGTGATGACTTTAGAAGCTTCTTCGTCTGGGAGGCTGTCGACGATGGATCGGATGTATGCGTGCGCTTCTCGAGCTGTTTTGAACTGAGGTTTCGAGGAGGATGACTGATTGTTCGAGGGTCGATTGTTGTTCTGCGGGAATCTCCTCTTTCGAGGTTGGTTGCAGTCGCGAGATCGGTGTCCTGGTTTTTCGCAGTTGAAACATTTTCCTTCCTTCATAAGTTTCTGGTGTTCAGGAGACATCGTGTCGATGTCCATGGCGTTCGGATCTTTAGAACGAGAGGAGTTCTGGTAAGTTCGGTTCTGTCCATTGTTCTGGTTGAACCTCGGATTTCGTCCCAGGGTAGTCATGAGTCGTCGCCAGTTGTTATCAAAAAGAATGGCCTTCTCGCACCATTCCTCGATTGTTTCGGGGATTCGTTCCATGGACATGATTCGTTCGACCAGTTTCGGTTTAAGGGATTTCTGGTAGAGGTCGATGAGGACTCGATGATTAGGATTGTTTGCTGAGGATATTCCTGCTTTTCCAACTA
>Ga0247741_1001983_pt1 | contig 11390 bp, 7 predicted proteins | sample UWRJL213509R2_FD_180945 | JGI IMG/M metagenome (GOLD analysis project Ga0247741, IMG submission 180945) | Plant litter microbial communities from Arlington Agricultural Research Station in Wisconsin, United States - UWRJ-L213-509R-2 | ecosystem: Environmental > Terrestrial > Plant litter >...
CCTCCCACCCTCATTCCGATTTCTAGTTAGCCTCAATGGTTGTCTCGCTGAAGCTCATACCAACTCTCTTAATTGTTGCTCACACTTTTGGTACTTCGAGCGCTATGTCGGCTGATCTCGAAGCTCGGCCAGTTGATCCCTGTCTTACCCTTGTTGGGCAAGATTGGGTTTACCCGAAGGATGTGCGAGATTGCTTCGCCTCCATTAAATTGGACCTAGTGATCAAGGACAACGTGAGCTATATCAATGTCGTGCCTTGATTTTACTCATATATATGCCTTCGTTAAGATCATCCAAGTCATAAATAGAACGCTACCCTTTCATACGTCTTTGAACTACCAGGTTCAGGCACCTCCTCCCTTTGCAGACACTCAAGAAGACTTGGTCCAAGACCTGGCTAGAATCCAGGCACAGGACTATGAATCGGAATACGAATTTCATCTCGACCTTTCTCGCTCTTTCAGGAGGTTGAATGATGGCCATTGCGTCTGGCTCTACGAATGCTACGTGAGTCTTGACATGTCGCTGATCTGAATTTTCTGATTAAGCTGCCTCTAGGATTGTAAGTTTCTCTTCTCAAGAAAGGCATCGTAAAGTCTCATCCGCACTCAAGCGTTATTTGTAAACTATGTTCCGACTCCTCTGGTTCTCCTCACCGCCAACGATGGATCTCAGAACGTCTACATTGCACCCGAAGCCTTCGACATCGCCTCTGTTGAATTCTCAGACCAAATCGACTTCTGGCAGAACGCCTTGCCAGACGCCTTAAAAGGACAACTGGCATCGGTAAGTCTGTATGATTTAAAAAGTGCATTTTTTGATATCAATCTTAGCTCTCTGGTGCAAGAGTTCTTACTATCAATGAAAAAGATCCGTTCATCGCCGTCAATTCCAACGCTCAAGTTACAGGAGATTATCAAGGGTTTGGTACACGCCAGAACGCGTAAGTTACGCGTTATCTAATGGTGGGCATCTTGTAAACTCACTGCCTCTCAGCTTCTTTTCCAGCTATCGCGTAGCTTGGGGAGGATGGATCTATATTTTTGGCGACTTCGCTCAACAGTCCTTGCCTCTAAGCGACTCTGTCACTTTGAAGGTCCAACGGGTGAATCATACAGGTTCTGAAGACGTCGTTGTGAGTATACACCAGACTTTCTACGAGATTAATCTCACCTATTGTGGAAAGTTGCCATATCGTTCAAAATCCGCTATCCGCTTCTCGAGTACCGCGGCTTGGCGCAGTGGTCACTGCACTAATCAGGGCTCACAGAGCAGATCATCTTCAAGTAGCGCGTCTCGCACGCCTCTCCTAAACACTCGACGTACCGGACAAGCTCCTACTCTTGTTGCGGAGAAACCACTCGTCAACGTGATCCGCGAAAACGCGCTGATATTGGACATGTCTCTTCCCTCTGCTTTGGTACCTCGTATCAAACCAATCACGGCCAGTCGGCATGCGGCTGAATTTTATATGTTGGGGAATAACAAGACTGGGGTGCTTGCTCTAGGAAGCTTTGAGGACGAAATGCGGCCACTTATGCGAACATTCCTGGAGGGGTTGCGGGCATTGAAGGTACTAGGAGCTACTCAGCTGATTATAGACGTGGTAAGTAGTCTTGAATCTCACCACACCTGGTGATATTAACATACGTCGTTCTATTACAGACCAATAATGGAGGGGGAGTCATATGCGCAGCACATGTGAGCTCTATTTAACTTGAGTTGTAGGTTTGAGACTCACCCAAAGTGTGATTTTAGTGGCTTCATCGCATTGTACGTCCATGCTGTCCCCACAGGCTCTATATCCATAGCTTTCGCACAGATCGCAGGCCCCAAATCCACCACCGTCCCGCAATCAGGACTGGACACCAAAGCGCGGGCCAGTCCTCTCGCCCAGCTGATACTCCAGCAGGTTGTTGACGGGAAAGCTGACCCCAAGTCACTGTACTTGTACAACCCAACCAGTATGGCAGACTCGTCTGGGAGGTTCTTCAACGTCACTGAGAATTGGCTGATGCCGCCCGTCCCGACTACTGTGAATGGTCGTGAAGATGCCTTCAGCCAGCGGTGCGGTTTTCAATGCACCAGTTGACTAAACAAACTCTCATAATCTCGCTACATTTTCTAGACTTGGCGCAGAGTGCGCGGAAAGTAATTACCCTTCCGCACCTCCAGGAGAGGCTCTTTTCGATCCGAAGCAAGTTGTGATTGTGTCTAATGGAAGGTAATTTATTGAATCACCAGCAATGTTTTTCTTCATGATTCTACCGCTATCTTTTCAGATGCGCGAGTTCCTGTGCACTCTTCAGCGTAAGCGCAGTCTCTAAATGCAGTCCGATTCTATCTTATTTTCTACCTAATTAACACAGATCACTATGAACAAACTTGAGGGCTCGAAGACGGTTGTTGTTGGTGGAAAGCAGGATGTCCAGCAGCAATACTGTGGTACAGTTGGCGGTCAATCAACGGATTCCGACACCATCCTGTCGGATGTAGCGGTATGTCGGCCCACTCTCGTTTACTACTTTCAAGATATTGATGCGTAACACGGGCAGATAACTCACCTAAGCAATCACACACTAGCTCCACCTCAGAGGTGAGTCAGGCTTCATATGGTTGGACGGGGATCGAGAACGTAATTTGATACTTTTTATAGTCGTGTTTACGGCTCCTTGGGCATAACCTGGAGACTCGCTTACGGAGTTGATAATCCCCACGAACCTGAAGGTATGTTTACTCGTCTCTGAAATTCAATTTTCATTTCGATTAACTGGCGAACCAGAATGGCAAGATCACCCTGCGGATTTCAACCTTCCTCTCACAGCTGCAATGTGAGTTTGCTTGAGTGCTAGCTTCATTCTGTTCATGGATGTTGACTGTTCATATAGTGTTAACAACCCCGCGGCCATCTGGAATGCTGTGGCAAATGATATCCTCTCCTAGACTTTGGTTTGCCAGTGACACCATAGACTTTCCCCGTGACTGTTTCTATATCTGCCTCGGACCTGGCTGAGAAACATGGATTTTAGATAATATTCATATGCCCTAATATAATTATGTCTGCTGCCCTCGGTGGTGAGTTGAGACCTATTAAATGAGCTCGAATACTTATAATATTGTGGACTGTGCTGGCGAGCGCTTAGACAGGTAGTTGGCATCAGTGGCGATGCAGCGTCGGACACAAACATTCGGGTGCTGTCGGTGATGAACATGAGCCTTCTCAGACTGCGATCAACGGCGGCATCTCTTACCAGCCCAGTATTCTTGAGCACAACATCGAGATAACTATTGGAGTTGTTTTGCCTGACAGCTGCCCTTGACGGCGGACGCTACTGGCAACAATTATAAGGACTTGTATGTCGTTGAAGTGCTGAATCCAGCACTTCAGGTGTACGATGCTCCGAAAAACCTCATAGTGTTCCTCATCTCTAGAGGACATAAGTCCGGATCCGCCAGTCGTATGAGCAAATCAAGATGTACAAACAAATAGGTGCTCTGACTGCTGGATAGGAGAAGATTGCGTCTGTACCAACTTGTTCAACCTTTTAAGAGTCAATATGGCCGACGTTGCTGCATCAAGATCCAGAGTCTGTGCGGCTTTTGGTTCCTGGGAGATGGACAAGGCGAAGGTCGACCTGGTTCCAAATATCGTTTTGCAATACTCAACAAGACTCTCTCTCTTGATTTACAACGACGCTTACTTCGTCAAAATCCTCGAGAATGGATACAACGGGGACGAGCAGCTAGAGCCAGAACGGGTTCTGGGGCTGGAAAAGGAGATACAGTTGATGATTCTGGCCGGTGACTGTTCGATTCAACCCATTGGTCGAGTGCAAAACCATCCAGCATCTCTGTGCGGTGTCATCATGCACTTAGGAGTTGGGATTGCGCCCCTACCTAACTCTAACATGCCCAAAATGCCAAAGCCCAGTCTCCCTCTGTCGAACAGACAAATCATCGACGAGTTGACGAACCTAGTCCCTCGCCTTCATGCAAAAGGCATCATACACGGCGATATAAAACCGGACAACTTGCTACTCTCCAAATCTTCCTCTCGCCTTCTCTTCTGTGACTTCGGCAGTGCGATGCTGGAAAGTGAAAGCAAATTCCCCAGGAGTGGAACTAACCAATACAACTCCCCTTTCCGTTTAATAATGGAAAGGGCACCCCTTGCAAGGGCAGATGACCTCTACGCGACCGGAATCACCATATGGGAGCTGTACACTGGATGTTCACCCTTCGACACTGTCGATTCTTATTTCATCGAAGACGTCGTCGCCTCGGGATTCCAGCCCAACCTATGCGCCGTAGACGACGACGCCATCCGCCAACTCATCCTTTCTTATCTCGACGCAGGTAACCCGGCATTGCCAGAAGGCCAGACGTTCAGAGGCAGCTGCGCATGTGTGGCCGCAGAGGTGGTGTTTGCAGACTGTGTCGCAACACCACCGCATACATGTGAGAAGGTCGTACATTTCAGGGGCTGTCTCCGGGGCTCCCAGCAGGAGGAAGGTTGTCAAAACCTCTATCGTGTGCAAGATATAGTGAGTAGTGTGGAGAGGTTGACGTGCAACCAGTGTTCAGCAGTTTCCATTTAAATTGTACAGTGAATGTATACGTGCGGACTTTTCTTTCAGATGGAAATAATTATATACACCTCCCAAGCAGATTGACGAGGAAAGCTGAATGGGTTCACTCTACTTGTTGGACGCATCCACGATGTAGAAAACACAAAGCGTCTGATGACGGAGCACGACGTCGATGAGGTTGGATTCTAGCCAAAGTAAATTGTACTCTTTTGTCTCCCACTATCAGGCAGAGAGGCCGAGCGTACGTACCTTTCTTTGAGATCCGTGTCTGTCGGAAATCGTTGATTGGCCACACAGAAGATCATTGGCGTTATTCCCAGCTGCTTTGCTTCATCCGTTCATGTACGACTCGTTCCGTGGTAACTCGCAAGCTAGTAGGCATGTAGTCATATATCTGGGATTCGGAGTGAGTGAAATGGTACTTAGCTCACGATTATACCTCAGTTCTGGTGATGCACTTGGGGTAGGTATAGAGTGGCAACCAAAGTCCGTCCAATAACACACATGGTGCGGACTTTTTCAAGTCTAAAAGTGGCACAGGCGCTGATTTTTTGCTGGAATTCATGTGAGTAGAACTCACCGCTTCAACACGTCTCTTGGTCTTATGATAAATATTTGACTCGTTACCGTACTCAGTCACCAAGTTCTTCTGATGCTGTCAAAGAGCTAAAGAAAGCCGATGCCTGTGAATGCGCAGCAGGTCGTTGTTCGTTGCAGGGCACGAGATGCAAATACTTTGAGTCCCACTTTTCTATAGAAAATCTTTGCACGCCAACGCGAATTTATGCATTCCTTTTTGACTCTTACGAAATTCATTACCCTACACTGCTATTATCGCCTCGCGTGCATGGTGTGGTGCGTGGGAGACGATCGATGAGGTCAGGACTCGGCCTGAGAAAGTGACATCTTGACTGGTGCCATTTGATTCAAAAGGGAACGACCCTTTTGCCAATTCGCTTGGTGCCTTTCTTCCCTCCTCCTCGTAACCTTCACCATGTCTAGAGCATTCTGCATTCCCGGAATCATCTTCCTCGTTTGTGCCCTTGTGCTCAATTTCTTGGTGTCGGTTTCGCTGCCTTATCTGCCAGCGTTGGACATTGCGCGGACGCACTATAGAGGTGGTGGCCTCACCCAACAAGGGCAGCCAGGTATTACTGAGATCCGAGTATGTGTTGTTCCTTTTTGCGATTTCGAATAGTACTAACACATATGCCTTATCAAGTTCGGTATCTGGTAAGTTAACACTCTTAGAACAAATGTCAGGCGATACTGATATCCACGGTATCTAGGGCCCCCTGCTACTACAACACCCAGGGTGATCGCACTTGCCAGAAGACTGGTGCGTCTCTCAGTCCCTGCAATATCACTTAGCGCTAATCCTAGCAAAGGTCATGCCTATAATGTCCAAATCGTCACCACCACTGGAAAGGAGGCTAACGTTAGAAAGTCCTACACCCGTGGTCTTGCTGTACACCCAGTTGGTGAGTCTCTCAGCAAACATATCAAATATCATCATTTTAAATCGTCAAATTGCAGCTACTGCTGTCACTTTTGTTGCTTTATTGCTCAGCTTCTCCTCCCACATCACCGTCACTCTCGTGGCGTCGTTGGTGTCATTCCTGGCTGCTCTCTTGACGCTGATAGCGTTCGCCATCGACATTGCGCTGTACGTGCTCGTTAGGCATCAAATGAACAACCTCAACATCAACGCCAATACCAACACCGCTCCAGGTTCGTCATAACCGCTTCTTTTCGTCTCAATATTCTTCTCACGCATACTTTACCTCCTCCTTTTGTCCATCGCCTCGTGTTCTGTCCGACTTGCCATCCTGATCGTCGGCGATCTCGAACATCGCGTCTATTTTCGTGCGAACCCCGTGCCTCACCTGGTTACCATGCTCCACTCCGAATCATCAGGCTTCTGGATGACGCTCGTCGCGCTCGTCCTTTTGCTTCTTGCCGGATGCACGGTCTGCTTTGGACGTCGCAGGGATCGCATGTCCGGAGCCACCACCACCTCGACATACCCGGCCAAGGGCGGGATTTTCTCGCGCTTCCGCCGCCGATACTAAATAAAGAACATTCAATGCCGTCCTAATTTTTCATCTTGATACGTTACGCACATCTGAAGATCGAATGTCCTCACCGACGACGTTTTGCTTTCTACACCTACATCAGCCTTTCTAATATGTTGTTGCAACGTTTGATTCACGCATTGATCTAGTTGTGCGACTTCCACCTGACACTTTCACCTTGGCTTGTTTAAAACGGAATTGTGTATACCAGCTTAGAATGTCATTTCGTTCTTGAAAATATGGTTCATTTCAATTCATTATCCAAAAATCTCAGGGTAAGTATACTTTGGATTCTCCTTCTCTGAATCCCGGCACTTCTAAATCCTACCTGGAATGCATTCCACCAAGTGCATGCACTTGAACGAACACCTTTGATGGTCGGAGTTCCAATGATGTAAAATGAGTTTGAGGCAATACATATTCCGAAGTCCAAATGAGTGTATCCTTTGAAACTTGTCTACGGCCTTAGTCACTTGTCCCACAAGCCTCGTCCGAACGCACTGACTTGCATTCTGATTTCTCATTGACGTACATGCCCGTGGCATGTCGGAAAGAAGACGGAATCTCAAGCAATAGAGTTGATGATATAACTTCTAACTACAAGCCTCAGGACAAGTGGAAATGGAGCATGCGTATTGAAGTTGGGGGTCCGGGGAACACTCTGCAAAGTCGAATTCCGTCACTTCCGATGTCAATGTCGGCTACTCAGGTCTTAGTTATTTAAGTCCACTGTCATTGTCAAAGTAGTTCAAGCTTGACAATGACAGTACATATGTCAACCTCGCATAGCTTTCTTTGAAAGCCGAATTCACCATTTGGAAAGATACCCAATTGGCTATGTTATGTCACTTACGGTAACATTCAGAAGGAAATTGACGACGTAGTAACCCCCGATGGCCAGAGACTTTACGAAATTAATGAGTTTGGTAAAGTAGATGGGGAAAATCTTTTGCCTTATTGGCTTGCATTACAGTTATAATCATGTTGTGGCAATGTTGAGAGGGAAACGAGGACAAAGGTATCCCCCGATGGCTAGAGACTTCTCAAATTGAATCCAGGAGTTTTTGTAAAGCCGGGGTAGACAATATTACCCCCCTGGGTCTAGTAGTATTGACACTGCGTCGTCGTTCGTAAATCGGTAGTCGAGGCAGTCTCGCTGAGACTATTCCCCGTCGCTTCTCTTGAGCTGGGCTACCGATTCAAGCCGAGGGTATTTATTTCAAGGACGTATTGCCTATTGATAAGCAAGCTGCTTCTGCCGGGGTGTGGCAGCTGGTGATGATCTAAGGCTGTGCAATGCGTAGTGTGCCAATCTATTGATCATCCGTGATGACGATCTCAAACTGCGTGTCCTGAAAAGGAAGTTAACTCCAAATATGGACCGAAGCAGTTGCCAAGTGGGCGCCCTCGACGGGCATACTACTTCGGACTCCGGATGTGGGTCAAGAGAACTTTCTTTCGAACCTTGTCATGAGGGGACGTGTCAAATGATGAACTCAAATCTGATTACGGAAGGACGAAACCAATGCGACCTCCCACCCGTGGCATTGGTCGCAGATGTACTCCGATTGAGTGGTCGTTGGGGCACTCTCAAGTTGCTTTGAGTCCCAATTGGTATAATTCTTGGGATTTCAGAATCCGTGTGGACTGCCATCGGTAGAATTCGTGCCAGTGGCTCACCTACTTGCATTCGGGCCGATCTGTTTCTTGACGTCGACGCTCGAGTTCATAACATCGTCCAGACGTGAGCTAGTCATTTTGATCGCCGCGTTTTAATGACTATTCAGTTAAAGACTCAATCTGGGCATGTGCCACTTCACATCCCAGATACCATTGAGATCATCATTGCATCAGAGATCATTTCAATAGGTAGCCAGTGAGGTGGACTCAAGAGCTCCGTGAACGATCTCGTTGGTCGCCGGATAAATTCGAATGGCGATGTCGTGGAAGACTTCTCTGTGAGACTGTGATACTCCAACCATATAACGTTAGTAATAGCTCATAAATGCCCAATTTCGGCCATAGCTCCAGTCGTCGTTAAATCATCAGCCCAACGCCCATTGAGTGAGCTTTGAACTGTCAGAGAAGAACACAGGACGGAAAGTTCATTCCGATCCAGAGGGTGAGGACAATCGAGTCGTATGTATACGCACTGGTACCCGCAGCTCTCGGGATTACACGTGGTGAATTTCAAGAAATCCAACTCATGCCCACCAGAAACCTGCATTTCAACAAGGCCCAGATTCCCAAACACTGCTCGACAGGCCAATATCTTGTTGGGCTTCCATCTGCCCAAGTATCCCTACCAGCGTGATTAAACCCGAGAGGGTAGCTTTGAATAAGAGGACGATACCCCAATTTTCAAAGATGGTCACTGATCATGTAGATATGCGGGTCTGGATCCTTCATCAGACAGATCGTATCTGGGTTTGGAGAGTTACTCGCAATGCTTTAGAGGAAGCGGGGAAAGGTATCCGCAGCGAAAAAGGGATGGCGAGGCTGTGTGGTCACATTGGAACGCGACTCCTGCACCGCCCCGAAATGGCATCGCGTACTAAGGCCTTTACTGCAATAAAGTCCATGTAGGGAATCACATAAAATCGACGATAACCGTCTTTCTTTACTCCCTCCTCCCCCCATCCCAGAAAGTCATGGGTTTGCTCTCTAAACTATCGAGCTTCGTGTCAAAAGCGTGCCTTTGCTTGAAGAACAAGCCAGCTACTTCCACGACCAACACTGAGGACCACCTCAACGAACACGCTCAGCCAGACGTTGCCGAAGAACACACCACCGATCGTCAGGGCACGAGCACGAGCATCCCCTTCACATGGCGCTCGATGTTCACCATGGCTTCGATTGGCCACCTTCTCCTTCGTCCTCCCACTGCCCTTGCCCCATGGTACCTGTTGGTCCAAGGCCGTTATGAGAGGAGGCTAGAGTCGTTGGAGGCGACAAGAGTGGCCATCGGTGCGTCACATTAAGCGTTGGGTGCACTACCCACTAAATTCTAGCTCATAAGCGAACTTTTTCGTCCGTCGAGCGACATCGCTGTTAGAAGGGGTGCCTGGCAGCAACAACAACGATGTAGAGCAAGGAAGGCAAACGTCCGTGAGGAGGGGACGTACAATCGAGCTTATCGTCCGCCAGTGGTTACCAACGACGATGATCATCGTATCCATGGCCGGACTCCTGGCGCTGTTCCTGAGGACTGTCCACTATATGCGTTGGGCTACCGATTAGACCACTCACGCGGGAGGCATGTAGTATAGATATCCCGATCCGTGACACGTAGAAACCGGGCCTATGTAGCGCTAGATGCTGGGGGTGTGGACTGATAGCTCTTCATTTTTCTTCTTGGGTGCTGTAGAATATAATGTGAATATCGATTGGAAACATCATACCCCACTTTCAAAGGAAATGGCCGAAAATTCACCGTGACGCCTTAACACCACACACGAAGCATGCGAGGTACATAGGCATCGTCGAAAGAACATAGAAGAAATCCCCAATCCGAGATGGTGGGGTGTTCGGAAAGATCACGAGGTACCACGATAGAGTTCAACGGTGACATGACAGCCTGGGGAGATGCCCGTAGAGTCCCTTCAATGGTGAACGAGGATCGTGGCCCCACTCATTCATCCAGACTACACTTCACAAATCCTGGCCACAAAAACTACAGCGCTTGCAGAAGTTTCAATGAGTCATCTCAATTGAAACCAGCGAGGTCGGGGCATAGCCTCGTCCCTCTTCCCGCCGTTCTGGACAGCTGGAATGAAGATCGATATGACTCAGATGATAGATCTAGAGCCCGAAGAGCATCGATTCCTGACTTTCTATTCGATTAGCCAATCCAAGAGGCTATGAAAAGTTCCTTCGCGCCTCCTGTTGGGCCGAAGTCACACAGTAAAGGTGTGCCATGGAGCGCAGAGTCGGCGCATAGTCTCGAGGACCATCTTCAGCAGCTTTCCTATAAAAATCTGAGCTTTCCTTGAGCTCCTGTGCCTAGTGACAGCGCATTGGAAGACAACGTAATAGCCCTGGCTTCAGCGGTTTGACACTGGCATATTTCAAACCGGCGCTTAAGCCAGCGACGACTACAAGACAGGGCAGTCGCCTGATTTCGAGGAGGTTTGGAGACACCTAGTGCCACAGGGATTTCATATCACCTCAGATGCTCGACTCGTCCAATTTATATGCCCCAGCCAAAGCCAAGTGGGTCAATGATAGTGCGCCATTCGGATTACCGGGACGGCGATCCGGTAGGCCGAGTCCAACAGCACTGCAGGACATTCCGATGTCATTTCGCAGTGAGGCCTCAAGTATGGCGTGAAGAGAAGTGAGGTTACACGCTGCCGTAGCTGATGGGTAGTGCTCTGTGTCCCACAACGGCATAGATCGTTTCGTTGACACCGAGCTTTGCTATTTCTGGGACTCACGTCGGACCTAGTGTTACCAACGCACGTGTACGATAGGGCTCTATGTGTGTCCAGGAGAAGCGACAGTTATTGGTTGTTCGTGAACACCAATTCCTGAAGGGCGCTTGGCGATTGAACGTTGAACACAGACCCCGATCACGCGCGCGAGTCTTGCCTCGATATACAGAAATCGGTGTGCAATGTGCAAGACGCCAGCCAGAGTACATGCGAGCTGGGAGCAAGAAACAATGCGCTGCTATGGCGTGGATATTCCTCCGGACTTGCTGCGCAGTTATGAAGCTGCTGAAGGC
>Ga0247741_1001984_pt1 | contig 11385 bp, 7 predicted proteins | sample UWRJL213509R2_FD_180945 | JGI IMG/M metagenome (GOLD analysis project Ga0247741, IMG submission 180945) | Plant litter microbial communities from Arlington Agricultural Research Station in Wisconsin, United States - UWRJ-L213-509R-2 | ecosystem: Environmental > Terrestrial > Plant litter >...
TTGTTTTTTTATTCAATTGCGCTGAAGACAAATCTTGCGTCGCCAAAAACAACAACTGAAATTTATTGATGAGTATTTGAAACCTGGAAAATAGCTCAGCTAAAAATAAGTGAAATCTTTTTTAATTTTTTTGGATGTGGAATAAAAATTAAATTGATTTCGAAATTGGTTTTGAATATAGATAATTCAGGGTGACTCTAAAAATTACATCACCCTGAAAAAACTCACACCAACTGAAGATGTTTCACTACCGGCAATTCACGAATACGCGGGCCGCCCGCCGACACAATTGCACTGGTAAGACTTGCAGCGATTGGTGGTACTCCTGGTTCACCAACGCCGCTATGTTTTTCATCGCTGCCAATTAATTTCACCACAATCTTGGGTGATTGATACATTCTGAGGAGTGGATAATGATCAAAGTTTGATTGCAGAACCGTGCCATTTTTAAACGTGATTTCACCCAACAAGGCTCCGGACAATCCAAAAATAACGGAGCCTTCCATTTGTGAATGAACACGATCCGGGTTGAGAATTTGTCCGCAATCTAATGCGATGTGAACTTCCAGTACACGCAGCTCATCTTTTTCAAGGCGAACTTTGGTCGCCACCGCAACATAACTTAAAAAACTGTGGTGCGCTGCAATACCCCACCCTTCGCCTTTATTTACGAGCGCAGGCCAACCGCAAGATTCTTTTACAACATTTAATACATTTTTTAAACGGGCAGTTTTAAAAGCAAAACCTGCGGGATTTGAATCAGCGAAACCTTCTGGCTTTGTGTCTATTTCGCGATCGCTACCGATCATGCTCAACTGAAATTCGAGTGGGTCACGCTTGGTTGCTCGCGCAAGTTCATCAATAAAACTATTGTAACTAAATGCATGATTTATATTGTACACCGAGCGCAACCAACCGATTCGAGTATGCGCATCAACGGAAGAATTACTGAACCGTAAATTAGGTGTTTCGCACGGTGCATTTGCAAACCCCTGCCCCAATTCAAAATCCTGCAATTGAGTGACGCCCGCGTTAAATAAAGATCCAATACTCGGCGACGCAACATTGGCATTTATCGCAATCACTTGCTGATCTTTATCAAGTGCCGCTTTGAAATGTTGCACACTGTAAGCGTGGTAATAACCGTTACGAAAACAATCTTCGCGGCTCCAGGTGACTTTTACCGGTTTGCCAATTTTTTTTGCGAGCAATGCAGCTTCGGCAACAAAATCAGATTTTGCTTTACGTCCAAAACCTCCGCCAAGCAAGGTCACATTAACGCGTATCTGTTCGGGTTTGATACCCACAACTTCTGCAACATGTTTGCGAACTTCCTGCGGGCTTTGCGTACAGGCCCAAACTTCGCAAAAGCCATCGGCGATTTTTACAGTTGCAGCGGGTGGTTCAAGAGTGGCGTGTTCAAGATGCGGTAAAGTGTAAACCGCCTCGTGAACTTGCGTTGCATTAGCGAATGCCTTATCCACATCACCACGGCTGCGCACCACTTTTGCGTTAACAGGGTTACTGCTTGCAAGCTGCGCTAAAACTACTGTTGAATCATAAGCGACGTGTGCACCAGTTTCCCATTCCACTTTTAATAATTTGCGCCCTTCAAGTGCGGCCCAAGTATTGTTAGCTATAACAGCAACGCCTGCCAATGGATTAAACCCGGCGGGCTCTACACCACCATCGATTTGAATTACATCAATGACACCTGCTATTGATTTTGTTTTGCTCGCATCAAATGATTTCACCTTTCCACCGAGCACCGGGCAACGCTCAATACTCGCGTGCACCATGCCCGGTAAAATAGTGTCAATTCCATAGTGCGCCGCGCCGCGCACCATGTGAGGTAAATCAACTATGGGGATAGGTTTGCCGATTAAGGTATAGTCAGCGGGTGATTTAAAGGTGAGCGATTTTGTATCCGGTACTTTTTGCTTGGCTGCCGCTTCCGCTAAGTCACCGTAGCTTAATACTTTGCCGCTAGCCGCATGCATTACTTGATGCTTTTTAGCATCAACGGATTCCAATGGAACTTGCCACAAATCTGCAGCCGCCTGGCGAAGCATTAGTTTTGCCGACGCGCCCATCTCGCGCATGGTTTGGTAAAAACTGCGCACGCTATGTGACCCGTCAGTTTCCTGCTCACCGTATTTTTGGTCGCCTTCTGCCTGAAGTACATCAACCTTGTTCCAATCCGCATCCAGCTCTTCTGCAACTACCTGTGGTAACCCGGTTTTAATACCCTGCCCCATCTCTGAGCGATGCGCCATAATCGTTACGCGATTATTCGTTGCGATATGCACAAACACATTTAAAGAGAGCGCTGCGCCGGTAAGACTGCCGAGTTTTGCAATATCGTTTTTAGTAGATGAATAACAACTACTCAAGCTCGCTTGCAATGCAAAACCTGTAGCGCCAACGCCAGTAATTTTTAAAAAGTCACGACGATTTATTTTCGTAATGTCAGCCATTACACACCTGCCTTATGCGCATCGCTCGGCGTAAAAATTTGTACGCCTATCACTGATTTTATGGCCGCCTCGATACGAGGATAAGTACCGCAACGACATAAATTGCCTGACATTGCCTCTTTAATATCTGCATCGCTGGGTTTGGGATTATTTTTTAACAAAGCCGCAGCGCTCATCAATTGCCCGGATTGGCAGTAACCACATTGCGGAACATTGTGTGCGACCCACGCTTGCTGCAATGGATGATCGCCTTGCGTGGAAAGACCTTCAATCGTGGTGATTTCTGCGCCGGCTGCGGCTGCTAATGTCGTTAAACATGAGCGCACTGGTTGGCCATTTAAATGGACTGTGCAAGCGCCGCAAAATCCCTTACCGCAACCAAATTTGGTTCCAGTCATTGCGAGCAGATCGCGCAATATCCACAGCAATGGCATGTTGGCATCCGCATCTATCTGGTGTTCAACACCGTTAATTTTTAGCGTGCTCACTTGCTACCTCCTTAATATGTTTCCAGATTGCTGATTGGCTGGCTTGCAATAAATTCACCCAACTGCACCTGGGTATCAATATCTATCGCTGCTGCAGCAATGGGTACACTGATTGTTGGATTTCTAAACAAAAGTTGTTTCGCACCTTGATCACCATCAAGCGCTGATAATTGCGAGAAATATAATCGCGGAAAAATGGCCGGCACACCTAAGCTGCCTTCGTATTCTGCACAAATAATATTGGCTGAATTATTTTCCGACGCGCTCTTATAACACGCCTGCAAGAGTTTCAAATCTTCAAAACCCAAGGCTACTTGATCACATAAAAAAATTAATACCGCACTAACATGTGAAGGTAATTCAGCTACCCCTCTGGCAAGAGAATTTCCAATTCCTAAATGCCAATGTGAATTTATTACTGTGCGAACATTCTGAAGCAGCGGCTGTAAAAGTTCATATTGATAACCCAGCACGACCGTCACCTCGTCGGGTGTTATTGCGCGGGCGACATCTACTGAACGCTGCAGCAATGATTGCCCTGAAACTAATGCTAGTTGCTTAATATTTTTTTCAGTTTGCGCAAAAGTATTATTGGCCGAATCTTTATTAAAACGGCTACCGCAACCTGCCGCTAGTATGAGCGTATGCAAACTCACCTTAGATGCCGCCTTGGTACATCAGATGCACTGATTTGTGAGCGAGCCTCTAAAACCTGATGGCATTGCGCAAGCACACTAAGCGCAACTGATTCCGGTAAGTCACCACCAATATCAAAGCCCATAGGCCCATAAAGAACAGGCTCGTAAATTTTAGGTTTATAAGCTAAAGATCCAAGTGCTTTATTTTCGACTAAAAGCTCAGCTTGCTTGATGACTTTCTGTTTTCGGTGTGTAGGCCCAAGCAGACCAATATATTCCGCACTCGACATTTGCAATGCACGTAACGCGAGCGCATCCATAGCAATATTATGAGTCATGATAATTGCAGCATTTATTTTATCGAGTAAGGTTTTTACTTCGAGAGAATCATTTGCACTGCGAATTATTCTTATGTTCGGGAAAACATCTGGATCAGCATAACCACCACGGTTATCGATTAAGGTTAACTGCCAACCAAGAATAGTCGCCATTTGCACTAGAGGAATTGCATCTGCTCCGCCACCAAAAATAACGAGTTGAATTTTTGGCTTTATCACAACGACTAAAATCTCTCGGCCCTGATGGTACCTTCGATAAGAATGAGAAGAATGAGAAGAATCCAGATTAAAATGTTCAATCTCAGCCGCGTCGAGCAAACGATTATTTGATTCGGAAGAGTTATTTAATTCAGGGACATCATTTGCCTGAATATTAATTGCATAGTGAACATGTGCGTGAGAAGCGAGAGCGTCATATACCACATCAAGCGAATGATACAAATTTTCAGCAGTAACAGGTTGAAGCAAAATCGTCACCTTGCCGCCGCAACCCAAAGCTTTCGCCCAATTAGTTTCAGCATCATCACCCGAATCAAAACAGACACGCAGCGAACGATTAAACGTGAGCACTTTTTTAACATCGTTCAAAAGAGATTTTTCAAGACAGCCCCCGCTGATCAAACCATGGTACTGGCCCAGTTCATTAATCAACATCATGGCGCCTGTTTTACGATAATTAGATCCTTCAATGCCAATAACACTCGCAAGCACCCAGCGATACTGATCACGCGCCGGATACCAACGGGACAAAATATCTTGCAAGTGATTTGCCATTCGAACCACTCCCACAGTGTTATTCATTATTTATAGTTATTGAGAGGCGCAGCATAAACATTCTATTTCGTAAGAGCCAGTGGAAAATTTAAATGCGGATTTGTCTTAATAGTTCTTAAAAAACGAATAAAACGCGAGCGGTGCGATGTCTTCAAAAGCGTAGGACGAAAAAATGAGAGACTATAAATTTAAAAAAATAATCTAAAGCAATACTAAGCTGTATCTAAGTAATTTCTGCAACAATACTCACGTTAAACCTTTAATGTAGTCGGCAACAGGCTTTTTTATCAAGCAGCAAACGAGGCAACTGATGCGAATTTTACTGGTGGAAGATGATCAAATGATTGGTGAATCCATCTTCGAAAGCTTGAAAGATTCAGGCTACGCTCCCGACTGGGTAAAAGACGGTGAATCTGCATTATCGGCAATTGCGTGCCAGGATTACGATTTGATGCTACTTGATATAGGATTGCCGAAACGCGATGGAATTTCAGTGCTGCGAAAAGTAAGGCAAGATGGCGCGCCCTTACCCATCATTATTCTCACTGCTCGCGATGGACTGGAAGATCGGATCTTAGGATTGGATGCTGGTGCGGACGACTATTTAATTAAACCATTTGCATTGGGAGAATTAAATGCGCGTATGCGTGCCGTGTTACGACGCCAGGGATCATCCGCAAGCCCTTGCCTCACTAACGGTAGCATTTCGCTAGACCCTGCAACACGTGAAGCCTTTATTAAAGATGGCGAACCTATTCGTTTATCTGCACGGGAATTTGCGTTGCTGCGCGCTTTACTAACCCGGCCTGGTGCAATTCTTTCACGTGCAGAGCTGGAGGAAAAAATGTATAGCTGGGGCTCGGAAGTCGAAAGTAATGCCGTAGAATTTCTTATACATTCTTTGCGTAAAAAATTCGGAAGTTCCACCATAAAAAATATTCGGGGGCTGGGATGGATGGTGAACAAAACACATTAATGAGTTCTTTGCAATTTCGATTAACAGCCACTATCTCTCTTGCAATAACGTTAATCGCATTAATAGCTGGCGCGTTTTCTTATTTGTGGTCGTTCGACGAAGCTATTGAATTACAGGATGAACAATTAAGAGGCTTGTCCAGTCTAGTCAATGACCAACGTATCACCCAAATAACACCGTCAAAACCTGGCTACAAATCATCAGTTGATCCAGAGTCAGATTTTATTGTGCAATTGCTGAACTCTCAATCTGAACAACACGATTTTGAATTTCCAGGGCTGCCACCTAACTTGCGCAACGGATTACAAACTCAAATAGTGAATGGCGTAAGTTGGCGTTTATTGATAGAGAATCGGCCCGATGGAACACGAAGCCTGGTGGCACAACAAACTGAAATGCGCGATGAAATTGCACGCGATAGCGCCTTTAATACGTTAGTACCTTTACTGTTTTTAATACCTTTATTATCAGTGCTAATTGCCTATTTGATCCGACAAGTTTTTTCGCCATTAAAAAAAATGGCAGCTCAATTAAATAACACGACTAGTCAGGATTTATCACCATTGCCAAAGGAAAATTTGGCGAGCGAAATTGCACCTTTCGTCACTGCTATTAATCTTTTACTCGATAGGGTTCGTCACTCCATGATGCTGCAACGGCAGTTTGTACGCGATGCAGCTCATGAACTTAGGTCGCCACTTACCGCTATCTCACTGCAAGCGGAGCGATTAATCGATTCAAATGAAAACCTGGTACTGCAACCACGATTGGTTAACTTACACAAAGCAACCGAGCGAACGCGAATTCTTATTGAACAATTACTGACAATGGCACGCGCTCAAGATGAAAATGCCCATAACAATATTCGTATTTCAATAAAATCATTATTGCGTGAAGTTATTGAAGATTTGTTACCACTGGCGGAAAAGAAAAAAATTGACTTATCGGTGGAGGGTGATGATATCGACATTCACAGCCAGCCAATAGATTTGCATATCTTGGTTAAAAATTTAATTGAAAATGCTATTCGATATACACCTGAAAATGGACAGGTTGAAATTTTCATCAAAATAAATATCGAATCATCAGAGTTAATTGTGAGAGATTCCGGGCCCGGTATACCCGAAGCCGAAATGGAGCGTGTGTTTGATGCTTTTTATCGCGTAGTGGGAAACAATGAACCTGGGTCGGGGCTTGGGCTTTCAATTGTTAAAACTATCGCAAACCGATTAGGTTTAGACATAAAAATCTACAACAACTCATCTGACCAAAACTCCGGCTTAACCGTATGCGTTAACTTTCAAAACAATTTTAAAAATACTCTTTAACAAGTTTAACTTAAACTATTAATTGGTATTGCACCATTAACGTGACGATATTTTTTTGAACTACTGTATGAAAAAATTAGATACAGGCCTAAACAGTAAAACCAGCATACCGCTAGAGACCAAACATCATGCGAAATAAAATGTGCACCGCGAATTTGTTGGGTGAAGCCAAAAATTATTCCACTCGCCAAGGCTGCGGCCAAGCCAAACCAACGCAAACGTGATTTAAAAAACAATCCAAAAAAATACAAAGCCACCCATGAGTAACCTGCGCTTGCATGCCCTGCAGGAAAGCAACCTTCACCGTTGCGCAAATGTAATTGTTGGATAATATTTACATAGCTTAGCGCGCCACCATAGCGATCAAATTCCCATGGACAAGAAACTGCCAGATTTGTCTTCAGCAAGCTGACCATTAAACTCGATCCAGCAACGCCTAGAAAAAGAAACGTCAATGGTTTGCGGTTAATGTGTTGAGATTTTAAAAACAGGCTTGCACACAGTAACACCAATACAACCACTGCTAGGAAAATAGATACTGACCTGCCACCTCTATGAAAAACCCTGTCGGTTATCCACGCATTTTTCCAAGCCCATGAATGCCCTTGAAGGCTGTAAAAATAATCTTCAAGACGGATGTCGATATTGAAAGCAACAATCGCGGCACTTATCAACATTAAAAAAAGTAGCGGGTATAAAAGATGTTGACGCAGGAATAGTGAGTTATCTAAAGCCATAAGTTTATCTTCAAGATAGCAAAAGCTTATCCTAGAGATTCAAACTTAGATCAGACTTAGGAGCGCAACATTCTTTTCCACCGAAACCTACCCATGGTGAAATTTTAAAATTTCGATATATTAATCACGAAACTTCAAACTATTTGGTATCTAAAACCTAATTAAAAGGCAGCGAAGTTGAAATCATAATGACTGGGCTTGTATACGACAGTTCTGATGCATCAGCAATATCAGATAGCAGTAGAATTACCGCCAGTAGAGATGCGATTTGGCAATTAAGGATAAATGACTCGGACAACAATAAACGACCTAAGGTTGTACTTCTCATCACACCATCTCCTTTGATATTTTCGAAGAACTCCGTCACCAGATTTACGAACCGCGCTTAAAAACACATTCAGATAAATATTTAATTTACACCTATCGTCTTCGTTAAATAATATCGCTAAAACGCAGAGAAGCAGGTGACCAAATACAATCAAGCGTTGTGATTATTTACCTAAAACACGAGAAAAAACTTACTAAATTAATTCATGCGACAAAACGTTACGACTGCTTTCTATTTTTTAAAAAAACCGTTGTGAAATGATCAATGTTATTTTCCCTAAAATTTTTTGTTTCCCCAAATACAAAAAACCACCCGAAGGTGGTTTAGTTTTGGATGTAAACCGAAACACAACATTGTGATCGGTTTACATCAGGTTAGCGTTAGTAGGATTATTAATTTAACGATGGAGTCGTCCAATCCACCCAGTCGCTCAATCTACTAGTGGCTTTAGAGCTAGCATTAATTCCGCCCGTTGTTGCCGATTCTTTTTTCAGGAAGCGGCGGATATTAGCTTGCAGCGGAGCCTTATGTTCAGGGCGAATATCGCAGTGAGTTCCACTTGCCACGTTAGAGTGGTAAGAAATTGAATCACTCGCACCCAGAGCTTTATAGACTTCCGCACCAGCTAAGGCGGCAGCATGAGCTGATTTAGGCCCGAGGTTGGCGATATGTGGGTTATCCATAATGTAGAGGCCGCGAGGCGCTACCAGAGCGATGATTTCGTGCGTATCCACTGGTAAACGCTTAACGTCTGACACATAGCTATTGAATGCATCTCCAAGCCAATAAGTTTCACCGTAAGCACTACTTGGGCTTTGCGCGCCTTCGCCTGGAATGCCGCGCCAGATGGGCACGCCGCCACTACCAGATTCGATCGGCATTGTCAGAGCGACACGTTGGTCTAGCGCACCTATGGCGAAAGCACCTTTACCGAAGCGAGAACAGCCAGTTACGCCAATGGCATCGGGCTTCAACACCGTAGCGCCGGATTGCTCCAACACATCGATGATACGACTCACACCCCAACCCCACGCAGCCAACAATCCTGTTGTGCTGTTGTTGCCATAAATCGTATAGAAAGCACCTGTTTTGTTGGAGCGACTACCGGATTCGGCACCAACGACATATGGATCGTAAGTAATAACTGCCACGCCTTCCGCCTTGATGGTTGCTGTGTCTGCACCGAAACCGCCTAATACAACCACTGCCGGTACCGCACCACTCGCGTTCGAGGGCATTTCTACCTTGGCGGTAAAGCTTGCTGACTTACCTTGATGCTGAACATTTACCGTAATTTGAGTACGGGTGACCGTACCTGTTACTTGCGCTGGTTTTGGTGGTTTAGTGCCGTAAATAGAAGCTTCAACCTGCTTCAAAATTTCCTGACGCTGACAACGCCAATCAGATTTGGCAGCTATGCGTGCGCCGCTATATTTTTTAAAGGGATCAGGAAGTTTTGCATTACTGGCTGCAGCCGGTGGATTACCTATAGCGCAATCAGCACCTTCATTTTCCTTACTGCCAGTACCCGGGTCTACAACAGGAGGTTCAACTAACTTTCCACCCGTCGACGAGTAAATTGCAAAACCGGAAATTGTAGCGTTGTCCTTAAGCGTTTCCAGATCGATATTCAATTTGCCATCGGTAACCTGGATGTTATCGACCGTGTAGCTGTAAGCAGCATTTGCACCGATCAACGAATATATATCTACCTGCGACATTACCGGTTTACCTTCAATGGAAACATTGAAAGAACGCTGTGCACTGGTCGTGTGGTAAATCTCTGCAAAGTGAAGCACTACACTGTAGGTTGAGTTGGTAACTGGAATTGCATATCCAAGAGTGCCGTAGAGTTCATCTTGAAATAGAGTGTCTTCTGTGATGTTAGTTATGTTGGTCGTAACGCTATGAGCAGTCCCGCCGGTGTTAAATCGATCGGCTTGGTATTCCACTCCGTCGTAATTTACTTTTCCACCACCGGAGTTAATTGCGTATACCAATTGCGCTTGAGTTGGAATCGAACTTGAACTCGATGAACGTATTGAGCTAGATGAACTCAATGAACTCGACGAGCTTAATGAACTACTAACGATTGATGAAGAAACCCCAACTGAAGACGAACTAATTACGACGGCAGATGATTGGCTCGATCTGGATGAACTCACTACCGAACTTTGGCTTGAAGAAGATCTTGCGGAAGAAAGATAATTCATCAACCAGGTGAACGCTGGCCGCGGCGTGCCATTGTCCTGAATCAAACCAGTACCATCTCGCCAGGTTTTACCAACCACATAACCCCATAAGGTAACGCCCTTAACCGACGGGTGATTGTAAAACAGCGGAAATTGCTCCTGCATGACACGTAACTGATCCTGATCATTGGTTTTTTCGATGTCATATTCGGTGATATAAATCGGTAAACCCAATGCCGCAATTTGACCCAGCTTAGTTTGCAATTCAGAAAGCGGGCGATCAGCAAGACCGTGGGCTTGCTCACCTAATGCATCCACCACACCAGCGGCAATAACAGGTTTTGCCAGCGTGATAAATTTATCGGTGTCCCAACTTAATACGTTGTAGTCGTTCAAAATCAAGGTAGCGTTAGGGCAATATTGGCGTGCTAGCTGGAAGGATTTAATAATCCAGTTACTGCCAAACGCGTTTTGCGCATAAGTAGCAGGTGCGTGTCCAGGAATCGCTTCGTTTACCACATCGATCATCGCAGTGTCCGGATAGCGTGTGCAGTAATCACGGATCCATTCTTCAATTTCGGCAGCCTGTTCGGACGCACTTAAATTACTGATCCAGCTAGGGAATTGACTGCCCCACACAAAAGTATGAGCTTTCACTGGAATATTATGTTCACGCGCGTAAGCGTAAATCCGATCAAGTGGTGCCCAGTTATACACATCACGCGTAGCTTCAACCGAACCCCACTTGCCTTCGTTTTCTGGAGTAATTTGATTCCAGTAATTAGCAAAGTCCGATCTCACCGCACCTGAAGTGGTAATGTTTCCAACAAATTTGTTGGTAGGAGTAACAGAAGATCTGCTGCTTGAACTTGTAGCTATTGAGCTGGAAAACGAACTGCGACTTGAGCTTGCTATCGAGCTTGGAGCGCTTGAGCTAGGTGCAGAACTGGATATGACGCTGGAGGAGCGCGCCGAAGATACTAGACCGCCACTACACACCGTACCATTTATAGTTGGGCGTTCAGCGGTAGATCCATTTTTATTACCTTGCACCCCAAACGATATCGATTGACCCACAGCAATATTGCCATTCCAACCTATGTTAGTTG
>Ga0247741_1001985_pt1 | contig 11380 bp, 17 predicted proteins | sample UWRJL213509R2_FD_180945 | JGI IMG/M metagenome (GOLD analysis project Ga0247741, IMG submission 180945) | Plant litter microbial communities from Arlington Agricultural Research Station in Wisconsin, United States - UWRJ-L213-509R-2 | ecosystem: Environmental > Terrestrial > Plant litter >...
GCCCAAATGATGTATTCGGGCACTTTAACTTAGATCTTACATTGATGTATTTGCATATTCACGTCAATAATACCTTAAAACCCGCTGGTGGATGCGCAGCATAGCGATTTGATGGCAATGTCAGGCAAGTGGTTTAGGTATGCGTGTTGGCTTGTCTCAACAATATCAGGGACCATTGAGACGCATATTAAAGGTATTAGCACATGCTTTAGACCCTATGAAACTCTATCTACAGTAGACAGTACCAAAGTGGTGCTGTGGCTGTGCTCAATGGATAAAATGCCATAGTTTCGCCTGTAACAAGAGCTGGGGCGGAGAAACAGCGGTAGGGGAAGTACATGGTGCGAAGGCGAGTTGCTCGGTTACTTACAATGATCTACAATTCCTCATCATCCTCATCAAAACCACCAACCTCGCCCCCACCTTCGTCCTCACTTTCGTCTTTGTCATCTTCGTCGATCGCTTCACCCCCGGCCTTGGCTTCACTCTGTTTACTTCCCAATCCCTCAGTAGCATCCTCCAGCGGATGTTTCCACAGCTCTCTGAACTTATCCGCCAGAGCCTTTTGCATCGAGCTCTGTCGTTGAGCATAGGATACAAGACCCTCCTGGATATCCTTCCCCACATCCCTGACATCCTTCGAGCGTTCTGTCCACCACCGAGCCTTCCATTCCAACGATTCAAGAACTCATCTCATCTCTTCTTTGAGACGGAGTACTTCCTCCCATGTTCACGTAGCTCGGGCCCGGCTCTTTGCCCACTCTGCGCGAAGGATATCGTCTTGAGCATCATCTGTGTTGCCAACGCGGGCGGTTGTCCATATCCAGGAAAGAGTCCGGCGTGTTTCTCCAGTTCCATCGCGGCGCGTTCGTGCTTGAGGTAGCAATCGAATGCCCTCGTTGTCCACATCCATTGCCTCGTCCTCTCGCATCGCCTCAACCGCTTCGTCTTCCAACACGCCACGGCGGTCTCGTCGATTGCGTAGGTGATTTGGATCTTGGTATCCACGGACGTCTTCGTCTTTGAGCTCCCGGAGTGTCTCCTCCCAAACTCCACGCCCTTCAAGTTCCAGTTTGGCCGCTCGCGACGCTCGGTACTTCTCCGCTGAGTTTCTCGCTCTGTCATGCACCCGATCGATGACAGCACGAGAACGAGTGCCCTGCCTTTGACCACGGATGTTCCGGTTCTTGAAAGCAATCATCCGTGTCTTCAGCTTCAGAGTATTCCTCACTCCCTCGAGCGCATCCTGACACTGTGCAGTACGGAGTTTCGCCTCAATCTCTGCAAGCCCTTCTTGACAGACAGCTGAGCGGTGTTCGGTAAGGATTTTAGATGGTATCCAGAGTGGATAATCCTCTGGGTTGACAGTTTGAGGCGAAGACGAAAAGAGTGTGGCATTTTGATGTGACGAAGAGTTGCTGGATAGTGTTGTGGATTGATATTGAAGCAGACCGGGCATGTAGATAGGGCAGAGTTGGTCCCAAGCCTTGATACGAGAACGGAGGATGTTACGCTGCTCTGTGAGAGTTGATTCTTGCCGAACAGTCGCACCGTCTGGCGTCTTCTTGGCTAAACGCCGAAGGCGTCGTCTACACAAAGAAGTGAGCTTCATCCTCCACTTCAAGTTCGTTGTGAGTACGTACTGGGCGTCCTCGAGCTCGAGCCCATGAATGATGAATGCGGAAGCACTCGTCACATGCAGAGACACCCCTCCCTGCTCCAATCGATCCTTTTCCTCTTCTGCTAGCTCCTTTCTGACCAAGGACTCCGAGATTGCTAAAGAAGCATTATCAGTATTTGACGTCACACTAAATCAGAACTCTGCACTTACTGACACCCTCAGTCTCGTAGGGATTCTTCTTTGTCTTCGGGAGGTCATCGCGTTCCCACTCCGAGCACATCTTCTCTCACTTCGCCACTAATTCAGAGCCCACAGCTTCAGTTAAGCCACGATGACCTTCTCGTTGGATGTTTCGATCTGCAACAGCAGATTTATAGCGCCGGAGTAATGTGGCACCTTGCCCGATGTACTTGCACCAATTCCAGAAGCCGAAGTGGTCGTCAAGAACGTCTTGACGAGAACCTGGCCCCTGCATCTTGGTTGAGTTACCAAGTATATTGTGTGGGCCCCATACGCGCTCTGGGCATTCGCAGTCAGAGAGACCGACTCCGGGTATATAGTTGAGTGAATAGACTTGATGGTTTGCCGTCTGATGCATCGGTTCGTGAAGTTTTGGAATGGCTGGAATGATCTTCGTTCCCGGACGGGGCTTGATTTCTTCCGGCCAATGTGTATCGATTCGGTTGAAGAGGTTGATAAACCATTGACATGCGATGTCGTAGCTAATAAGGATGATAGGGACAAGGAACTGTTGAATGGACGAGCCAAACACAAAGTCCATATTCGAATACCTGGACAGACTCCCACATTAGAAATTTGGCACTTCTGGACGAATTCGAGGCTAGCATACCTCTCTCCTTTGTGTAGATTACCAACTCCGAGTGGCAAGATCATTTCTGACCGCCCACAGATCCCCGCTCCGGTACCCGTATAACGCTGACCCTCAGAATTCCTCGTGTTCGCCTGTAAAAGCGCGCGTAATCCCACACAGGTGCTAATCTATGAGTGGCCGTGAGCAAGAATACCTTCTCTAAGTGTAGAGGCACTTACATCCTGATCGTTGGTCCGACTTAATACATACTTCTCGTAAGGCTTCCGTTCTACCATATAGGCCCAGCCAATGCCCAACCCGGGATCTTGGGAATAGTTCGATACCAGGTTGTTCTTCAGCCTAAAATTGGCGTCCATGCAAATAATCGCCATGTAAAGAAACCTAACGCCAGTTAGCAATTAGACCACAGTCGTAATAGAGACCAAACCATACCTCATCGACTCTGGCGCCTGATCCCAGCCCTCTGGTAAGTTTATTCTGGGTCGCGGACACGATGGGCAAAGAATAGCAAGTTCACCCAGCCGTGTACCTCTAGCACCGGTCGCAGCATGGCCTCTTCCACCCCACTTTAACATCTTTAGGTGTCGCCACTGCAGTATCATGCGAAATAATGCACGATACCGTGATTTCGGATGGTTCAGCCCAGTGTTGTCGGTCAGGTTTTCCAGCGCGCGATAGAAATCGTAGGTAGATGCTTTCGTCGCAAGTGCAAGCTTATGGAGTTGTCGAAGAAGAGAAAAGGTTGCACATGTTTTGACTGTAAGCTGCGATGCGGGATAGAGCTGCCGACGCAGCAGTTGGATGTGAGGGGGTTGGGCGTGTGAGCAGTTACAGTAGTCGATTGCGACGCTGTGTATTCCGTTGGTGTGTAGAACGAGCATGTCGGCATGGCATGGAGTAGCGTTCGCACAATACATGCTAGCGTGCCCCAACTGATACCTTAATCCAAGCGACTTCAGCGATCGGCGTATGAAGCGGCTCTGATCCCATTCCTGAAAGCCAAAGATTGATACTAGATCGGAGGAATTTCTGAAAGAACACGTACCTGTACCCAATGAAGTGGGTGCAGTTTATGCCTCCTCACGCAACATGAGGTACAAACGAGATCCGGGAGTCCACACTCCAGGCATCGGTATCGAGGTTCCCCCAGGTTTTCTACTTGTCGGGCCAGGCAATCTGGACATTGTTTGGCTGTTCAAAAATCGCCTCGTCCCGACCACCTAACCATTTCCAAAAGGTAAATCTCTCGGTACTGCTCCATCCATACAACATGAGGACGCTTCTGCATAATAGAGGAATTTCAGTACACAAGCAGCTACTTCAACCGCAGGATTGACTTACCAAAACTCTGCTCTTCTTATTAACCTTTTCTGCTACGATAGGTTCCTCATCCATCGCGTCAGCTTCCACCGCCATATCGTAGAGAACTCCGTCCGCATCCAGCGCAAAGTGGTCATCGTCTGGAGGCCCCCAAGTTGTAGCTGTGCTCCAAGTGTCCGTTTGAGAGTGAGACTCGAAAGTGGGAACAAGAGAAGAGCGTACGCGCCGTACGCTCACCTCCCGTTCAAATACGGTTCCATAGCCGTCATCGTGGGGTACGCTTTCACGATAGACGGTGGCTGACCCACGTTTCCTCTTCGTGCTGGTCATGAGAATGCCCACGTGCACGGCCCGGTTCGTGAGAATGCCAACTTTTGTTTGAGCTGGATACCGTCCTCAACCTTCAGTCAAGCGATGCAGCTGAGCGTCTCTCCGAGGTCAACAAGAATCAAGACAGTAGAAACACTCATGCACGGAAATTCGTTCCTGCCGAAGATGGTTATGACCAGCCTCAACTGTAACCCTACCACAACTACGTCAAACTTTGCCCTAGGTACGCATCTTCATTCAATATCGTCGATTTACGGTAAATCTAGGAGTTCTAGAACTGCGTGACATGCTGGGCCCTGGTATACTACAGGAGGTATGATCGGAATGATGACGGACCCACTGAACTTACGGTACCAGGGATGGAATGGTTGAGACTTGAAATCGAAGCCAACAGGATGGCAGGTGGTGAGCAGTAGCCATCTCGTACCATGCACTCTGCTAACGAATCTTCCACTGGCGTTACTCCCTTCTCGTACACGACTGGCCACCCCGTACGCATGTTGATTGTTCAGGGAAGTGCTTGCAATTGGCCACTGGACGTCTGAGCGCCGGATGAGATGTGGGGAAACTTCGATCTTGGCATTCTTCTCCCTTGACGATGATGTTTTCCTTGGTTCCCGTGAACTACGAGAACACCAGTGCATTCATGAGCGTGCCGCTTCCCTCCCCCCGCGGGGTTGTGAGAGCAGCGCCATCATCCGCACAATTCAACGGGCGACTACCACTCACGACATCAACATCGGCCACCACCATACCTCAACTACACGCTCTGAGCCGACACAAGCGTAGCACACCATCACGACCTTCGCCTACCAGTGGCTCCAAGCCAACATTTCCGTAACAGTGGCAACATCCCCCGCAAACGTACACAAGACCTCAATACCCACAACCATGCCTTCGATCTTGGTATTTCCCTTTCGCTGGTCCAAGCCCTTCGTACGATGTTGGAAAACTTCGATATTAGCTAGGAGCCTCGCAGTTCATGTCTGCATGTATAATAGGTCCTCGCTCGAGAATACAACTATATTCGTATACAATGAGTGAGACATGCCTAAAAGTCGAGTGTATCAATATCTCAGGCAAGCAAGTGTTATTTTGTGCAGTACACTGATTTGTCAATAATCTGGCGGCCGATGAAAAAGAGAGAAAGGAGCGAGGGGCTAACAATGCAGGCTACCTGCGATAAGGAGAGCAAGGAAGGAGGAGTAACGATGGCTTTGACATAAACGCCCCGCTTCGGTTGAGTGTAGTGGAGGTGACCTGATTGGGACGAGGTGATCCACGTCAAAGCTTCGACCGCGTTCACGCTGTTACTGGGAACCTACCTTTCCAACGACCTCTAAAATACAAAGTATAGGGTGTATAATGCTTGGATCCAGCGAAACTTACTATATAAATAATGCAGTCCTAGCTGAGAGAGCCTACGCGCAAAAAACGTCGGTTTATGCACTTATCTCGAATGTTTGGCTGTGGTACCACGAAGCAGGTTTCGTCTGCTTTGTAGAGTGTGTCAAGGTGTACCTAAAATATTCATAATTCGAGTAAATTTACTCTTAAAATCTGCCTTGTATTTTGGTCTCATATTCCAGACAGACTCTTAGATATATGGCCACCACTTGCAGCGTCTGTTCACTCGAGTCGTGACCAGCTTCACCAATTTGGGATTACTGCTCCCTTTTTGGGTACAGTACCCTGTCTGCCGCGATCTCGATTGGATTTGAACGGACCTCGGTATTTCCTTGGAATTTTAGTTTAAACAAAAGGAGAATGAAATAATCTGCTTATAAAGATAAAAACGAGCCCAACGGCTTTCCGTTCAATATCCATGCCTGAAGCTAAATCGAAACTGGATGCGGGCAAGAGGAACGCGGCTCGCAGGGCAAGATATCGTGTGTGAGTTCTTGCTTGTAAGACTTTATTTTGGCTAAGCTCATTTTCTTCACATTTGTTTCAGCAATCTAGAGGTCGAGAGGGCCAAAGAACGAGGGCGAGCACAAAGGTATTTCCTCGATACACATTGTGCAGACAAGATGTGACATTTTTCACAGAAGAGCGGCGAACGCACCCACGAGCGAGTCCCAAAAGGCAAGGCATCGTGAAAGCCAGGCGCGTTACCGTGAAAAAAACCGTCTGAAACTCAAAACTCAATGCTGGCAGTACCGGTATGTTTGTTCCAGTGGAAGCAACCCTATTCTTGCTCACTCCTTGCATTTAGCCGGTCCAAAAAGAGGGAGGCCGAAACGCAGCGTGACGAGGAGGAATTCCAGGCCTTCATGGCCCTTGAACTCGATCCCGAAGAGCGTTTGAGGATTGACACAATGCATCCTTACGGGGCGTCCGGGAGTAGTTGAAAATTTAAATCATTTGTGTTGCATGTGCAACGGCAATTGAGTTCTCGTGAACGTCTGCCGTCCCAATTTATTTCTGTTGGGATGTTCGGCTAATAGGCGCGACAGCAGGCTCCCTGTGCGGCCTCACGGTCTGATGAATAGGCGCCACAGCGGAGTCCCTGAGACCTGGATAGCCTTGGGACTTTTCCGGTGAATATTTGGCACAGCGGAGTCCCTGTATTCGTTACGGTCTGATGAATAGGCGCCATGGCGGAGTCCCTGAGACCTGGATAGCCTTGGGACTTTTCCGGTGAATATTTGGCACAGCGGAGTCCCTGTATTCGTTACGGTCTAATGAATAGGCGCCACGGCGGAGTCCCTAAGCCTTGAGACTTGTTACTAGTCCGGTGAACATTTGGCACGGCGGAGTCCCTGTAATGACACGACTTAGAAACATCAGCGCGCATGGGACTCAGCCTGAGCCGACTTGGTAAACAAGGAGGCTTCTAGATTTCCCATTTCACCTTTCAACAAGCGAGCGGCATGTAGATGGATAACAAACGAATAGATTCTTGAAACAAATTTACGAGACTAATACTAATTGACCGTTTGGAGCACGCTATCGACTCGATGTAACATCAATTACTCAGAGTCAGTAAGAACGACCACCTTTCCAGCGTAAATATTGCCTTCCGGAAGGGGTTCCGTTCGCGCCCTTTCCTGGATCTTGCTTGGTTTGATTCGGGTCACCGCGCTAGAGGGACCAGCTTTGGCATTGACATTAGTATCACAAGCCTTGCGCTTGGGGATCTTTGAATTGACTTGGACATCCCTGGGATCGGCGGTGGACTTGCCGACAACTTTCTTCGAACCAGCTTGGACACCCTTGGGAACGGCGGTGGACTTGCCGACAACTTTCTTGGCGGCCTTCTTTATCGGGGTGGGCACGGTTGAAGGAACCGGAATGGGATTGTAAGGGCTGCCAGGAGCGGAGACGATCTTGACGTTGCCAAGGTAGTAATGACGGGCATAATAATCTAAAGCGTCCTCCCAACGGACAAAAGTGTTGCTGAAGGGAGGGTAGTTAACCGTGTAGCTTAGGTCGAATAGTCAGCCAGGCAAAAGTGTATCGACGGAAAGTGAGTCTTACCAAGAGGTGAATATCCCAACCTCCTGACCGGAGAGAATTACGAGGTGAGCGGGCTGGAAGCCCTCAAAGAGACGAGGCTTGATGAGCGACATCGGCGGTGGGACGACTTCTCTGGACCAATTTCGGTGGTTCAGGTCGGGGAACATGGCATCGATTCCTGACGAGTACGAGACTGGGTAAGCCGAGTATTGTGAGTTGAGCAACCAAATACTCACCATCATCGGAGCTAATTCCAGAGGAGGCGTCGTCATCGTTGTCCAACTCTTTAAAGCCTTTCAAGGCAGCAAACGACGCCAAACGACGCTCCGAGTCGTCCCTGAGGTTCCCTGCGGTCTGCTGGGTGCGCTTCGGGGTGGAGGCGGCAGTGTGTGCTTTGATTATTGCCTCTAATTGCATGGACTCTTCCATGCTAATTGGGCGGAAACGGGGAGTTTTAGAGGCGGCGGTTTCGAGAGTAGGGGTGTTCGACATGCTTGTCTGCCGACCGATGAGATGGGGTCAGCCTTTATGCAACCGTTCGTTGCAGGGGTTATAATTGGGGTAAACACGATACCAGAATAAGTTCCATTTGAATGTTCTGCAAAAGAAAGGGTTCTAGTAAGCCCTGAGACGGAAACTGGGCCAGGATCTTGATACTTTGACCCTTCGGCGACCGAAATACGGAGCAGCCTACTCAGGCATAGGCCTTGAGAACCTGAGTCAAGCTGAACGGAGTTGAGCTTCCGAAAAGAAATGTCAAAGAAAATTCGATGCTCACCGATCGCGTCTCAGCGCTAAGCAACAATTACTGTACGGTTTGAACCCTTCAGCCGACTTCTTTCCTTCAACTTACAGTCCTCAATCCGGTGTCTCTTTTCACCGTCCGTTCTGAAGTCCTTGAACGGAATTCGGAAGCGTGAATCGACGTTCTTGCCTTCCTACCTTTGACGTATTCCATTGGTAAGATATTTACAGCTTGATATGTTATTCGTGAGCTCACTGCGTTTTTTCACTTCAGTTACCATCTTGACGCAAGCGTTCACACTCTGAGCAGTCTACGGCCTTTGCTATTAACGAGGGTGAGTGACGTGTCTGCGATGAGGCATCAAACTGAGACTCACACATAAGCACGGCTAGATACCCTTCTTTTGTCATCGAGCCACCTCCAAGAGCCAGGATATCGACGGAAAAGGTCTGAAAAGTTAGTTCACTGTCACTATTCTTTCATATAAACTTACTCATATATCTTAGATGGTCAACCCTGGTATTTTTCGCGGAACAAGGTTCGCATTCCTCGTGTCAGAAAAGGCTAGCTACAAGGCCGGCGTGGATGGAGGATATGCTGCCGATGCGCTTGCGAAGATACAAAGTCGCTATTTCAGACGTTACCCAGTGGAACTGTCGCTAGATGAAGAGCCTTCAGCCAAGTTTCTGAAAGCGGTGGACGACGAAAGGCCGGATGTCGATCAGCAAGAACCCGACCCAGAGAAGTTGACAGTGGACGAGTACAAAGCAGAGGTTGAACGTTTGAGGCAGCGTGCAGATCTAATCACAGTGCGCAAGGCGGTGAGTTGTGATTGTTTGTTTTGGAGGCCGCCGTCACTGATGAACCCCATAGCAAATCAAACGCTGGATGTACCACCAATATATGAAAGACCAAGATCTGGATCCCGCTGAGTCCGGCGCTCTCAACGCTTTCCGCACCCTCCTTCTCAGACTCACTGGTGTGGGTCCCTCCAAACCCCGGCATCGCACGCCACTCGAAGTATGGCGTAAACTTACACCGAACCGGGAGGCAATCGCAAAGCTAGGGAAAGACCGGGTGCAACAAAGCAAATGGGTGCAAAGATTCGAGCGAATATCGTGAAGACAATGTTCGAGGCTCTCGACGAAGCTACACAGGCAGAGTTCGCTGCTCTTGCGGATCAGGAGAACAAGGAATCGGACGAAAACTGGATGAGGATCACATCAGGCCCATTCTCCACAGCACCCATTGACCGTCAGAAGTACGTTTTCTTTGGAAGAATGCACATTCTTTTGCTTATTTAACATTTATAGGTGCATTGAATGCATTGGGCCCCTTATGGAACCACTATTAGACATGCTCGTAGAAGCTACTGGGTGGAAGATGTCTTTATTTGCTGGCGGACCAGAGCCTGCTGACGAGGGTCGTTTGAAGGTGTTCAGGTACGTCTCATTTAACTTATTGCCTAAGTTTGTAAGTTGATGTTCGGCAGTGTACACTCTGGGAGGACGAAAGGCGATGTCCCATTGAAATTTCCTGCTGCAGACCGTGCGCGATACAAGCAAACGACGGCCGCCTTCTCCAGTTTCTTGAGGAGATGGTACGGTAAGCTATCTCTCTCGTGTTTAATTGTATATGATGCTTAGATTATGCAATAGATGTTGAGGAGTGCCAGGCCCGCGCTCTCAGTGAAGCCGAGGGTTTCTTGCCGATCGCGGCTACCACTACCACAAGCGACGATGGCACAATTTGCCTTCATAATGTAGGGTACTATGAATCTACAGTACCGCCTCAAGAACTACACGAGGCTCGTAACACTGCACCCGCACCCACACCCACACCCACAACAATCGTATCCTCAACGATTGCGTCGACTACCACACATCAGGCAGCACCATCCACGGCACTTGAGCCTCCCACATCAGCACCCTCAAGCACCCTCGGCTCTAACAATCCAATGACCACATCTACCGTGCGCGGTGGCTCCGGCATTGGCAGCCAAGATGGTGCATCGATGATGGAGGGCGTGGTTCCAAGTTCCAAACAACCTTCGAGCGGGTTGGGACAGTCAACAGCACCCAGAGATCGCGATAACTCACCAACCCCTCCTCTGACTCCGCTGCCTCACCCCCTCTTTGACCTGGTGCCGTCACCCTCTCTCCGTCAGTCCCCTCCTGCCAGCCCTTCCCAACCCATGCACGTCACTGTTGAGAAGTCGGCAAGCCCAACTGCTGGGAGTGTACAACTCCAGAAGCGGAAAGAGGCACCGACGGAGAACGTGGACAGAGGTGATAGGTCCACCAGTGATAGGCCCACGAAGAAATCTAAGGGAAGGAGTGGTGACAAGGCGCATACCAAAACATCGGCCCCTACCAACCGGCCTACACGTACACGTACCTCAAGTAGCACCTCTACTTCCGCAACCACCCTACAAGACAATTGTACCTCGCAGGCTGCCACACCATCCTCAATGCCCACTCCGACGCTGCCGACTCCCCCAGTTGTCTCCAATGCCTCAAAGCCATCTTGGTTTACGTCTGCTATGGGAATGATGGAGAACAAAGATCTCGGATCCTCGTGGAACCAGTTGCTGAAAGCGTGGGCGGCTTTTGAGGCCAAGTCGGACTTCAAGGAATCGAAGAAGAAGCTATTGACGGCAAACCGCCCAAATGCTGTCAAAGCATGGATCCAGCGAGCTCGGTCTCCTGCTTGGAATCCACCGATTTCGGACGCGGCGGCCTATGGATCGGAATTCAAGAAGTGGTGGTCTGCTCTTCAACCTGGGTGGCGCAAGTCACGCTCCGGCGAGATTCTCTTCTCGAAAGTGGTTGGAGACTGGGAGGTGCTCCATAGGCCGGGTCTCAATGGGATACTTAGTGTGGTTGCAGGGCTTTTCTTTTGGGGAGTAGCGCTTCAAGAGGCGGACTGTCGTGAGGAATGGAATAGTGCAGTCTCCGACTGTACTGTCGTGCTCACTGCCCTCTGTGCAGAGTAACCAGTATAGTGACCTTTCTCTTTCGTCGTTAAACTTGTCGTTGTAATTTGTGCTGTCATTTTATGTTGTTAAATGAGT
>Ga0247741_1001986_pt1 | contig 11371 bp, 12 predicted proteins | sample UWRJL213509R2_FD_180945 | JGI IMG/M metagenome (GOLD analysis project Ga0247741, IMG submission 180945) | Plant litter microbial communities from Arlington Agricultural Research Station in Wisconsin, United States - UWRJ-L213-509R-2 | ecosystem: Environmental > Terrestrial > Plant litter >...
CTGAAGATGGTCATCATCGACTACCTGCAGCTGATGACCTCGGGCAAGAAGGTCGAATCCCGCCAGCAGGAGGTCAGCGAATTCTCGCGAGCGCTCAAGCTGCTCGCGAAGGAGCTCAGCGTTCCGGTCATCGCCATCTCCCAGCTGAACCGTGGTGCCGAGCAGCGCGCCGACAAGAAGCCGGCGCTCTCCGACCTGCGTGAGTCGGGCTCGATCGAGCAGGACGCCGACATGGTGATCCTCCTGCACCGCGAGAGCGCCTACGAGGCCGACAACGTGCGTGCCGGCGAGGCCGACCTGATCGTGGCCAAGCATCGTAACGGCCCCACGAAGACCATCACTGTGGGTTTCCATGGCCACTTCTCCAGATTCGTGGACCTCCCGCCCGGAGCGTAAACTGACGGGAGTGAACCCGCGCAGAAAGAGGTATCACTGCCGTGTCCTCCCCCACCGTTACCGCTCGACCCTCGTCGGTGCGCCTTCTCGACTGGATCGGCACCGCCTGGGTCGCCATGCTGGCGCGCGCGGCCACCGCCATCGGCGTCGCGATCATCATCACCTTCACCGCTGACCACGCGGCCTCCTTCGGCTTCCGCATGTTCGGCGCCTTCGCGATCCTCACCGGCATCGTGCTGCTGCTGTCGGGGCTCCGCTCGACGGACGCTCGCCCGTACCTCGTGGCGCAGGGGGTGCTCGGCATCATCGCGGGGCTCGTCGGCGTGCTGGCGCCGAACGCGGGCCTGCCGTTCCTGCTCTTCCTCGTCAGCGTCTGGGCCGCACTGACCGGCTTTCTCGAGCTGTACCTGGGTCTGCGCGCGCGGCGTCGCGCCGCGGCATCCCGAATCAACGATTCGACCAGCACCCTCGCCAAGGACCGCCTGTTCATCGGTGGCCTGACCGCGCTGCTGGCCGTCGCGGTGCTGCTTGTGCCGAGCGACTACAACCTGCCGTACATGGGCGCCGACAAGGTCGAGCGTTTCCTCACCGCGTCGGTGATCGTCGTCGGCGCGTTGGGTGCGTACTGCGCGATCGTGGGCGTCTACCTCGTGATCGGGGCGATGTCGCTGCGCTGGGCCGATAAGGCGGATGCCCCGGCTCCCGCACCCGAAGCGAGGAGCTGATCGTGACCGAACCGAGCCGTAAGGACCGCACGCGTCCGGCCGAACTCCTGCTGTTGTCGGCCGGGCTGGCCATCTTCATCGCCCTCATCGTGATGATGTCGACGCGCCAGTGGATCCTGGCCCTCATCTTCGGCGGAATCGCCTTCATCGTCGCGCTCGTGGTTCTCGCGATGCTGGTGCTCGCGATCCGGCCCGACGGCGCGGAGAAGCTCGACCTCGACGAGCAGGACCGCGGCGCCGGCCACTGACCGCCGCTCGCCCCGCCCCGCTGCCGGCGGCTGCCGAAAACGAAGGAGTTCAGCGGCTCTCGCGCGTTGAACGGCTCTTCAACGCGGCAGCGGTGCCCGAACTCCTTCGTTGTGAGGCAGGGGAGCGCCTAGGCGTCGAGGAAGTCGACGAGGTCGCTCGCGAGTCCCGCGTAACCGGCCGGCGTAAGTGTGCGCAGGCGCGCCTTGGCCTCGGCGCCGATGTCGAGGCCGTCGATGAACTCGACGAGCTCGGCCTGTCCGACGCGGTGACCGCGGGTGAGCTCCTTGAGCATCGCGTAGGGGTCGGCGATCGAGGAGCGCCCGGCGGTGATCTCCGCGCGGATGACCGTCTGGATCGCCTCGCCCAGGATCTCCCAGTTGCCGTCGAGGTCGGCCTCGAGCGCCGCGGTGTTGACCGAGAACTCGCCGAGCCCGCGGTGGATGTTGTCGAGCGCGAGCAGCGAGTGGCCGAGGGCGACGCCCACGTTGCGCTGTGTGGTCGAGTCGGTGAGGTCACGCTGCAGGCGGCTCGTGACGAGGGTCTGGGCGAGCGAGTCGAGCAGCGCGCTCGACAGCTCGAGATTCGCCTCGGCGTTCTCGAAGCGGATCGGGTTGATCTTGTGCGGCATCGTCGACGAACCGGTCGCACCCGCCTGCGGGATCTGCGTGAGGTAGCCCATCGAGATGTAGGTCCAGATGTCAGTGCACAGGTTGTGCAGCACGCGGTTGGTGTGGGCGACCCGGTTGTACAGCTCCGCCTGCCAGTCGTGTGACTCGATCTGCGTGGTGAGCGGGTTCCAGTCCAGGCCGAGGGATGTCACGAACTCGCGCGACACGGTCGGCCAGTCCTGCGTGGCATCCGCTGCGACGTGCGCCGCGAAGGTGCCCGTTGCGCCGGAGAACTTGCCGAGGTACTCGGTGGACTCGACCTGGGCGAGGATGCGCTCGAGGCGGTGCACGAACACGGCGAATTCCTTGCCGACGGTCGTGGGCGTCGCGGGCTGGCCGTGGGTGTGCGCGAGCATGGGCGCGTCGCGGTGCTCGAGGGCGAGCGAGCGGAGGCTGGCGACGACGGCGCGAGCGCGGGGCATCCACACCTCACGGATGGCGGAACCGATGGTCAGCGCGTAGGAGAGGTTGTTGATGTCCTCGCTGGTGCAGGCGAAGTGGGTCAGCTCGGCGACGCGGGTCAGGCCGAGTGCCGTGAGCTTGTTCCGCACCAGGTACTCGACCGCCTTGACGTCGTGGCGGGTGGTCGCCTCGAGGCTCGCGAGCTCGTCGATCTCGGCCTGGCCGAAGTCGGTGACGAGGGCGCGCAGCGAGCGGGCCTCCTCGGGGGTGAGCCGGGTGGAGCCGAAGAGCTCGCGGTCGGTGAGGTAGAGCAGCCACTCGACCTCGACCTGCACGCGGGCGCGGTTGAGGCCGGCTTCGGAGAGGAACTCGCCGAGTCCTGTGACGGCGGCGCGGTAGCGTCCGTCGAGCGGGCTGATGGGCTGTTCGGGCAGTGGCGTCATGAGGCTCCCTGGTTGATGCCGGGTTTGATCTGTTCGAAGAGTGCGGCGCTCGCGTGCTCGACCATGCTGAGCACACGGTCGAAGAGGGCGGCGTCGGAGTAGTAGGGGTCGGGCACGTCCTGCTCGGCCTGGTCCTTGTCGAAGCTGAGCAGCAGGTTGACCTTCGAGCGCTCCCGCTCGTTCGGCGCCCACGCCTTGAGGATGCGGTCGTGGCTGCGGTCGAACGCGATAACGAGGTCGAGCCGTTCGAACCAGTCGGGGTCGAACTGCTTGGCTCGGTGCTTCGACCCGTCGTAGCCGCGGGCGGCGAGGGCGGTGAGCGTTCGCTCGTCGCTGCGCTCGCCGACGTGCCAGTCGCCGGTTCCGGCCGAGGTCACGGCGATGGCGCCCTCGAGCCCCGCCTTCTGCACCAGGTCGCGGAACACGGTCTCGGCCATGGGCGAGCGGCAGATGTTGCCGGTGCAGACGAAGCAGATGCGGAAGATCCCGGATTCGTCACGATCCAGGTCGAAGCTCATGCGCCCATTGTCCCGTAGTTTGCGACTCCTTCACAGTCGGCTTCGGGATGCCCCGGCGCACCGATTCGCTCCCGCCCGCCCCACGGCCCCCCGCCCGCGGGCAGCATGGTCCCGTGACCAGCACCTTTGACCCCCGCCTCGCCGTGCAGCTCGCGGCGCTCGGTCCGCTGCGCGCGCGGGTGGGGCGGCTGCTCGAGGGGGTGCCGCCACCCTCCGATGCGCGGGTCGGCGCGTGGACGGGTGCGGCGCACGAATCCTTCGAGGCCGCACTCGGCGAGCTGCGCGGGCACGTACTCGCCGCCGCGGACGCCGTCGCCTCGGCCCAGGCCCTCACCGAGCGGGCGGTGCGCGATGGCTGATGGGCTGACGATCTCGGGCGGCGGTGTGGTCGCCGTGGCCACCGACGAACTGATCGCCCGGTCGCTCGCCCTCGACCGCGTGGCGAGCGAGGCCGAGGGCTGTGTGGGGCAGTTGGCCGGCATCGCGGCCCTCGGTGCGGGCGGCGGAGCGTTCTCCTCCCCCGACGCGCTCTCGGCGGGCCGGGAGGTCGAACGGGCCGGGGCGCTGCTCGCCGAGGTGCGCTCCTCATCCGCGGGTGCGGCCGCGGCACTGCGGGAGGCGGCGCACAACTACGGGCGGCTCGAGCGCGCGCTCGAGAACGCGGGGCAGCAGCTGTCGGCGACGCTCGGCTACGCGGCGGGCTGGTTCCTGCCGGGGCTCGCGCTGTGCGTGCTGCCCGCCTCGGTCATCGCGGTGGGTTCGCTGTTCGCGGCATCCGTGCTCGACCCGGGTGGTGCGCGCGCGGCGAGGGGAGCGCTGGGCGACTGGCTGCGGCAGCACCGCGGAGTGCTGTCCAGCCCGTTCACCGTTGCACTGCTGCGGTCTGCGGTGTCCAGCGCCGACGACGTGGGCGCGGGGCTCGCCCGCGTCCCACCCGGCCTCGCACGCCTGCTCGGCGATGAGGGGCTCGGGCTGACGGGGCTCGAGACCTCCGCGGCGGTGCTCGCGTTCGTCGGATCCCGCTTCGGGGTGCTCGCCGAGACGCCGGTGACGGTGCGGCCGACGGTGCGCGCGCTCGGTGTGCCGCCACCGGTCGGGATCGCCGAGCGGGTGGAGCGCATCCCGGACCCGAAAGGGAACGCCTACGGCGAGCAGCTGGTAATCGAGCGGTACACCGTCGAGGGCGGGCCCGATCGCTTCGAGGTGTACCTCGGCGGCACCGTGGACTTCTCGCCGGTGGCCTCCGACGAGGTGTGGGATCTCACGAGCAACGTCTCGGGCATCGCCGAGCTGCCGGCCGGGTCGTATCGCGCCGCTCGCGAGGCGCTCGTCGATGCGGGGGTCACCCCGGCGAGCCCGGTCGTCTTCACCGGCTACTCGCAGGGCGGCCTCATCGCCACGGCCCTCGTCGCGTCGGGCGACTACGCGAGCGAGGGACTCGTCACGGTGGGCGCTCCCGCGGGGCAGTTCACGCTGCCCGAGCGACTGCCGGTGATCGCGATCGAGCACACCGACGACCTGGTGCCTGCCTTCGGCGGCCACCGCGTGAACCACGCCTCGGTGGTGGTCGAGCGCGAGGCGTTCGCGGGAGTCCCGCTGCCCGCCGATCGCGCCGTGCCGGCCCACGATCTCGCGGTCTATTGGCGTACGGCCGAGCTCGCCGATGCGGCAGAGAGCGACCGGCTCGACCGTGCGGTGAGCGCGATCAACTGGCGGGATCCGATCAGCCGGTCGGAGACCACGAGTTATCTCGCGGAGCGGGGGTGAGGCGGGTCAGCTCCGGCGGTTCTCGCGCAGGGCCGGGCGGAAGAACAGCGAGATGAACCAGCTGATGATGCCGAGAACGATCGCACCCCAGAAGCCGCTCCAGAAGCCGTCGACGAACAGACCGAAGCCGAGCAGGCCCGAGATCCAGCTGACGATGAGCAGCAGCAGGGCGTTGACCACAAGCGCGATCAGGCCGAGCGTGAGGATGTAGATCGGGAAGGCCACGATGCGGATCGTGTTGCCGACCACACCGTTCACGACGCCGAAGATGAAGGCCACAACGAGGAACGTCAGCACGACCTGCAGCGTCTCTCCGGGAGCAAAGGGCTCGAGGGTCAGGCCGGTCACGATGAGCGTCGTGAGCCACAGGGCCACGGCGTTGATGAGGAGCTTGACGAGGAATCTCTGCATGCGACAACTATGCACCGGCGGGTCTCGCCCCGCAATTAGGCTGGGCGGGTGAGTTCACGAGTGCGTCTGCGTCCCGAGATCGAGTCGATGGTTCCGTACCGCCAGGGGAAGCCCGCCGCGGCGGACGCCTTCAAGCTGTCGTCCAACGAGAATCCCTTCGAGCCGATCGCCGCCGTGCGCGAGGCCCTCGCGGGCAGCAGCATCAACCGGTATCCGGATGCCATGGCCACCGTCCTGCGTGGAATCCTCGCCGACAAGTTCCACCTCACCCCCGAGCAGGTGCACGTCGGTGCCGGATCGGTCTCCGTGATCGCGCAGCTGATCAGCGCCGCGGCGGGACCGGGCGACGAGGTCATCTACTCCTGGCGCAGCTTCGAGGCCTACCCCGGGCTGGTCACCGTCGCGGGTGCGACGAGCGTGCCCATCCCGAACACCGACGACCACGGGCACGACCTGCCCGCCATGGCCGCAGCGATCACCGACCGCACGCGTGTTGTGATCGTCTGCTCGCCCAACAACCCCACCGGCACGATCGTCACCGCCGACGGGTTCGAGGCCTTTATGGCCGCCGTGCCCGAGTCGGTGCTCGTGCTGCTCGACGAGGCCTACATCGAGTTCGTCACCGACCCCGCGAAGGTGGACGGTCCGGCGCTGCTGAAGCGCTACCCGAACCTCGTGGTGCTGCGCACCTTCTCCAAGGCGTACGGCCTCGCCGGGCTGCGGGTCGGCTACGCGCTCGGCGCCGAGTACATCATGGACGCGGCGCGATCATCCGCCATTCCCCTGTCGGTCACCGAGCCCGCGCAGGTCGCCGCGATCGTCTCGCTCGAGCACGAGGATGAACTGCTCGAGCGCGTGCACCGCATCGCCGTGCTGCGCGACCAGGTCTGGCAGGCGCTCGTCGACCAGGGCTGGAACACGCCGAAGCCGCACGGTAACTTCATCTGGCTGCCCACCGGCGAGCAGTCAGCGCGGGCCGCGGAGATCTTCGCCGACGCCGGGATCGTGGTGCGCGCACTGCTGCCCGAAGGTGTGCGGGTGAGCGTCGGCGAGACCGGCTCTGTAGACAAACTCCTCAAAGCCGCGGCGGACGTTGTGCGAGAGCTACGAACGGGCGGCACACATCCCGCGTTAGATTAGACGAATGTCTTACACCGCCGCGACGGTCCAGCTGCTCTCCCCCGAGGGAACCATCGTCGAAAGCGATGCCTCGGCCGAGTACCTGCCGCTCATCGAAGCGCTCAGCGACGAGCAGTTGCGCGAGTTCCATCGCCAGATGGTCGTCATCCGCAAGTTCGACAACGAGGCCACCAACCTGCAGCGCCAGGGACAGCTCGGCCTGTGGGTGCCGAGCCTCGGTCAGGAGGCGGCGCAGGTCGGATCCGCGTACGCGTCGAAGCCGCAGGACCACATCTTCCCCGCGTACCGCGAGCACGCCATCGCCCGCATCCGCGGCGTCGACCCGCTCAACATCATCAAGCTGCTGCGCGGAACCACCCACGGCGGCTGGAACCCGGCCGACCACAACAACTTCCACCTGTACACGCTCGTGATCGGCTCGCACACGCTGCACGCGACGGGAGTCGCCATGGCGATGACCCTCGACGGGACGACCGGCACCGGGCATCCCGAGACCGACGGCGCCGTGCTCACCTACTTCGGCGACGGCGCGACCAGCCAGGGCGACGTCAGCGAGGCCTTCGTCTTCGCCGCGAGCTACCAGGCACCGGTGCTCTTCTTCCTGCAGAACAACCACTGGGCGATCTCGGTGCCGGTGACCACCCAGTCACGCACCCCGCTCTACCTGCGGTCGGAGGGCTTCGGTATCCCGGGCATCCAGATCGACGGCAACGACGTGCTCGCGAGCTACGCGGTCACCTTCGCGAACCTCGAGACGATCCGGGCCGGCGGTGGACCCCGCCTCATCGAGGCCCTCACCTACCGCATGGGTGCGCACACCTCCTCCGATGATCCGACCAAGTATCGCCTCGACTCCGACGTGGAGTACTGGCGCCAGCGCGACCCGATCTCCCGCTTCGAGACCTACCTGCGCTCGCGCGGAGAGGGCGACGCGTTCTTCGCCGACCTCGAGGTCGAGGCCGCCGACTTCGCCGAGGACATCCGCAAGCGCACCCTCGCCCTGGAGACCCCGCCGACCGGCAAGATCTTCGACCACGTCTACTCGGAGCCGCATCCCGTGATCGATTCGCAGAAACAGTGGCTGGCCGACTACGAGGCTTCTTTCGGGGGCGACGCATGAGCACCGGACTGACCGGCACCGAGACCATGCCCATGGCGAAGGCCCTGAACGCCGGGCTGCGCAAGGCGATGCAGGATGACGCCAAGGTGCTCCTGATGGGCGAGGACATCGGCCCGCTCGGCGGGGTCTTCCGCGTGACCGAGGGCCTGCAGTCCGAGTTCGGCACCCAGCGGGTGATGGACACCCCGCTCGCGGAGTCCGGCATCATCGGCACGGCGATCGGGCTCGCGATGGGCGGCTACCGCCCGGTCTGCGAGATCCAGTTCGACGGCTTCATCTTCCCCGGCTTCGACCAGATCACCACCCAGCTGGCCAAGCTCACCAACCGGCACGAGGGCCAGCTGCAGCTGCCGGTCGTCATCCGCGTGCCGTACGGCGGGCACATCGGCGCGGTCGAGCACCACCAGGAGAGCCCGGAGGCGTACTTCGCGCACACTCCCGGCCTGCGCCTCGTGAGCCCGAGCACGCCGCACGACGCCTACTGGATGATCCAGGAGGCCATCGCGAGCAACGACCCCGTGATGTTCTTCGAGCCGAAGAGCCGCTACTGGCCCAAGGGCGAGGTCGACTTCACGTCATCCGGCGCCCCCCTGCACTCGACCCGCGTGGTGCGCGAGGGCAGCGAGATCACCCTGCTCGGCCACGGCGCCATGGTGTCGGTGCTGCTGAAGGCCGCGGAGATCGCGGCCGAGGAGGGCACCAGCATCGAGGTCATCGACATCCGTTCGTTGTCGCCGATCGACTACGCGCCGATCATCGCCTCGGTGCAGAAGACCGGCCGGCTCGTCGTCGCCTCGGAGGCTCCCGGTTTCGTGTCGGTCAGCTCCGAGATCGCGGCGACCGTCACCGAGCGCGCCTTCTACTCCCTCGAGGCTCCCGTGCTGCGGGTCTCGGGATTCGACGCGCCCTTCCCCCCGGCCAAGCTCGAGACCGTCTACCTGCCCGATGCCGACCGCGTGCTCGAAGCCGTCGACCGGGCTCTTGCCTACTAAAAAAAGGACTGAACGCATGAGTGATTCTGAGTTCACCCTCCCCGACGTCGGCGAGGGCCTGACCGAGGCCGAGATCGTGCAGTGGCGCGTGAAGCCCGGTGACACCGTCGAGATCAACCAGGTGCTGGTCGAGATCGAGACCGCCAAGTCGCTCGTCGAGCTGCCCTCCCCCTTCGCCGGAACCGTGTCGGCACTGCTCGCCGACGAGGGCCAGACCGTCGAGGTCGGCTCCGTTCTGATCCGGGTCACCGAGGCCGGTGCGGCAGCGGATGCCCCGGCTCCCGCACCCGCGAACCCCGAGGCCCTCGGCACCGTGGCCGACACCGCGTCCAGCATCTCGACCGAAACGTCGGACGAGAAGCCCGGCGCCGTTCTCGTCGGTTACGGGATCAAGGGACACGGCGCTTCCCGCCGCCGCAAGTCGCCGGCCCCCGCTGAGGCACCCGTGCCGCCCGCGACCGCCGCCGCGCGCCCCAGCTCGGTCCCCGCGGCCGCCGCGTCCGCGATCATCGCGAAGCCGCCGATCCGCAAGCTCGCCAAGGACCTCGGCGTCGACCTCGCCACCGTGCTGGCCACCGGCCTCGCGGGCGAGATCACGCGCGACGACGTCATCCGCCAGGCCTCGCAGGCGAGCGTCTTCCGCAACATCGAGACCCCCGCGTGGTCGGATGAGCGGGAAGAGGTCATCCCGGTCAAGGGAATGCGCAAGGCGATCGCGACCGCGATGACGACCAGCGCCTTCACCGCGCCGCACGTGAGTGTGTTCGTCGACATCGACGCGACCCGCACCATGGAGTTCGTCAAGCGGCTCAAGAACTCCCCCGACTTCGCGGGCATTCGCGTCTCGCCGTTGCTGATCGCCGCGAAGGCGCTGATCTGGGCGGTGCGCCGCAATCCGATGGTGAACAGCACGTTCACCGACAAGGAGATCACCGTCCACCACTACGTGAACCTCGGCATCGCCGCGGCCACACCCCGTGGACTCGTTGTGCCGAACGTGAAGGACGCGCAGGAGCTCTCGCTGCGCGAACTGGCCATGGCGCTCGAGGCGCTCACGATCACGGCGCGCGACGGCAAGACGAGCCCCGCCGAGATGTCGGGCGGCACGATCACGATCACCAACCTCGGATCGTTCGGCATGGACACGGGCACCCCGATCCTCAACCCCGGCGAGGTGGGCATCATCGCCCTCGGAACCATCAAGCAGAAGCCGTGGGTGGTCGACGGCGAGGTGCGCCCGCGCTTCGTTACGACCCTGGGCGGCAGCTTCGACCACCGTGTGGTCGACGGGGACGTGGTCAGCCGCTTCGTGGCCGACGTCGCGAGCATCCTCGAAGAGCCGGCGCTCCTGCTCGACTAGTCCCTTCGGAAATTCAGGACTTTCGTCGCACCTGCCCGCTCGTGGCCAGTGCTTTCGTCGCGCGCGCGACCAGACTCCTGAATTTCCGCACGGACGCTCCCGATTTGGCCGGGGCGTCGCGTCACGGCATACTGTTGATAACGAATCTCATTACCGTTCGCAACGCGCCTTAGAAAGCCACCCCATGAAGAAACTCCCCCTTGTCGCCGTCGCGGCCACGCTCGCGCTCGCCGGCTGTGCCACGCCCTCCCCCACCGTCGACGACGGCACCCTCAGGATCGTCGCGTCCACCAACGTCTACGGCAGCATCGCCGAGGCCATCGGCGGCGAGCACGTCTCGGTGACGAGCATCATCTCGAGCGCGGCGCAGGACCCGCACAGCTACGAGGCGTCCGCGCAGGACCAGCTCGCCCTCTCCAAGGCCGACCTCGTGATCGAGAACGGCGGCGGCTACGACCCCTTCATCGACACGCTGCTCGAGGCCGCCTCCTCGGATGCCCCCGTGCTCACCGCGAGCGAGGCGTCCGGGCTCCTCGACGAGGACCACGCGCACGGCGAGGAGGACGCCGACGGCGGCGAGGCCGACGACGCGGCGCACGAGATCGAGGACGGTCACGACCACATCGAGGGCTTCAACGAGCACGTCTGGTACAGCCCGCACGGGGTCGGCCACGTCGCCGAGGAGCTCGCCCGCCAGCTCAGCGAGCTCGACCCCGACAACGCCGCCGACTACACCGCGAACCTCGAGGCCTTCAGCGCGCAGATCGAGACCCTCGAGACCGCCGCGGAGGCCCTCGACACCGAGGGCCTGGGCGTCGCCATCACCGAGCCCGTTCCGCTGTACCTGCTCGAGGCCGCCGGTCTCGAGAACCGCACCCCCGAGGCGTTCTCCGAGGCGATCGAGGAGGGAACGGATGTCGCGCCCGCGACCCTGCGCGACACCCTCGCGGTCATCGACTCCGGTGACGTGGCGCTGCTCGCCTACAACGCGCAGACGGCCAGCTCCGAGACCGAGGAACTGCGAGCGGCGGCCGAGGCCGCGGGCATCCCGGTCGTCGAATTCACCGAGACGCTCCCCGATGGCACAGACTATGTCTCGTGGATGACCGACAACCTGAACGCGATAGCAGCCGCTCTCAGGTGACCGCACCCGTTCTCGAATTCCACCAGGGTGCGCTCG
>Ga0247741_1001987_pt1 | contig 11369 bp, 12 predicted proteins | sample UWRJL213509R2_FD_180945 | JGI IMG/M metagenome (GOLD analysis project Ga0247741, IMG submission 180945) | Plant litter microbial communities from Arlington Agricultural Research Station in Wisconsin, United States - UWRJ-L213-509R-2 | ecosystem: Environmental > Terrestrial > Plant litter >...
TACCCGCGACTTTTTCGGTTCTCGCTTGGATAGTCACATATCTTTTCTTGAAGGAAACTGTGGTTGATCCAACACCCATCTCGGAATATCTCGGTTTCCGAAAGCCAAAGGACGTGTCTGTGACGAAAACAGCAGACCCGAACGACGGGGAGATCACAGTCGTTGGTCAAACGATAACGTGCCAGCCATCCAAAAGGCAATCAAACGACCTACGACTCCCACTAAAAGCCATCCTGACGCCTCAAGTACTCCTTGCAGCTGCAAACTATGCAACCCTCTCACTAGTCGATATCGCATTCCGTACGATTCAACCTCTCTTCTTTTCTACCCCTATCCATCTAGGAGGGCTCGGCCTTCCACCATCCACAATTGGGCAGTTGCTGGCAGCGTTTGGCATAATCAACGGTGTCTTCCAAGCTTTCTATTTTGCACAAATTCATGACCGATGGGGGTCTAAGAACGTGTTCATGTGGGGTGTTGCAGGGGCTCTGCCAGCCTTTGCGTCGTTCCCCATTATCAACCTCTTGGCTAAACACAGTGGATATTCCGCCGCTCTTTGGGCAGTGGTTGCATTCCAAATTGTTATTTCTATTTCATTAAGTGTTGCGTACGGTAAGATCCAATCACCGCTACATGCGTCGATTTGGTCTCTGATTATCTCCTTGCGTAATAGGTGCTATTTTTATTTTCATCGTAGCCGCGTCTCCCAACCGTGCTTCTCTTGGCGCGACAAACGGTCTCAGCCAGGTTCGCCTTCAGTTTATTGTCGTCTTCCATTACTTCTAATACCAATACGTAATACAGGTCATGGTCAGTATTATGCGCGCGATCGGGCCAGCCGTCGCGAGCTCACTTTTTTCGATTTCTATGGAGCATACACTCCTCGGAGGGTACCTAGTTTATTTTGTCCTCTTGTTTTTGAGCGTTCTCGCTCTGATAGTGGGATCCATGCTCCCGCGTCATATCGCACCCGAAGGAAGAAAATAATTCTAGGTCGCTCGGATCCATCTCAATCAAGAACATGATAGAGGCTTATGATCACTATAGCCTCAAGTACTAGAGTAGTTTGGTACTGTTTTGATCCTACCGTTTACATCGTTTATATGTAACGTCGCTTAAGACGTAGGGAATCATAGTTCAGAGTCGCAGATCAATGTAAAACCTTGTCCCGAGTGGGTCAAAAATTAACTGTATTTGACAACAAAGGAAATTTCAAAATCTGTGATTTCATGCCAGTTGTCCTTTCAGAAGTTATAGATAGCAATGGGTCAATGACTAGCCTCGTCATCCGTCAAGCATATACTCTATTGGTATCCACACAGATTGCTGAAGCAATAAATGCTCACAGGCCATCCTTTATCCCCGATACATATTATGTAGCAAAAATTGGAGGTATGATACTGAATATTCATCAACCTTGAGCGAAGCGCCCTGGATTAAGCGCCACATGATTGCTGTGTGTTTTAGTTCCCACGCTATTCGTCTGTTTGGAACCCGACATGTTTGACATATCTCCCACAACATTCAGGTTGAACATCTCTAATTGCACCATGGGTTTTGAACCTTGTCTCGTACGCTTTCCGCCATCATCTTTGTCCTGCTACCAACCTCACTTACGCCAACATGAACCCTGCACGCAGGCAATCTTCCTTTTCCCCAGTTGATCCATTCAAACCATCTGTGGCTTACAGTGTCAAGAACCTATGGTCCCCAAAGCAATATGAAGAGCAGGGTATCTACAGCGTACCGCCGATACGGCGTCCTGCTACTCCAATACTCTCTGATTCACCTGTTTCGCTTGGCGCGACATGGTCACCACCCCAGGCCCATGCCCTTCAAGTTACAGCTCCTAGTATTCCAATGGGTTACCGGCGCCCTTCGCATCGATCCACTCAAGATACAAGGCATATGACGCGCGGTCAGGCTCGACGAGAAAGTTCCGCGACTCGTTCGCGTGTCCGAGAGTCAACCGCTGCTCCTTCCCGTTCTTCAGAAGACGTTCTCTCGCGGACAAGACCTAGCTACCTTCCATCTCTCATGGTTCATCGATCGCCATCCATTGATTCTGTTGACATCATGATACAAGCTCCTTCTCGTCCTCCATCAATGAGCTCTTCAGGAAGCGAAGACAATGCCGGCTATTTATCACCTTATATGTCACCTGCAGAGCTGCCATTGCCATCGGAGGCACCTGAAGTTGCTTCTCAGATACCACTATCTGAATTGACGGATCTTCCGCCTGGGTTTATTCCGATAGCCCCTTCGCAAACGTGGCCGCTTCCTGGTATGTCAAGATTCTGAAACAACACGGCTACTTATCTCCAGCCCTCATAAACTGCAGATCCTGGACCTCGCCGCCAAGAACTGGGATTACCCCCTGACGCCTATATTCCAGCTCTGGACGACGGAAGGATACATCTACCTCCTCCGCATGATCTCACATCGAGCAACACACCTCAGGAAGCTGTATTCAGCAGGCACTATCACCAAACCAGGCCCCACACACGGGACCTCTCAGCAATTACAGAACCCAATTTCGAGAACTTAGATGGTCTCTCTCATCTACGGCCCTTGGAGCTTGACGGCCGTCACCCTCCAAATTACCGTGATCGCAGAGCGTCCATAATCTATCCTAGCGTTCATGCAATGAATGGACGGTCACACCGCCGTACCGACGTGATATCACCACAAAATAGTGTCAAATATGCCACTTCAACGAAATCCACCATTGAGGAACTCGCCGAGGAATTTGAACTACAAAATGTACCTGCTACGAGCTATTTACTGGCCTTTGTCATTGATACTCTGCCTCGGCAGATCTATCTTCACTTTCTCCTCCGTCTACCATACCTCTACTTCTCCCGAGTCACTCGCCTCTTTGAAGAGGCAGAACTGACAATGCCGCAGATCAAGCAAGGAATACTTGAAGCCGCTACACAGATGAAAGATCCTCACACAGCAATTCGAATCGAACCTCCGAGCGTTCCTTACGGTAACCTAGAGAAGACATGGTCGTCATTCATTGACTCGCTCATGCGAGAGTGGAAGACTCTCAATATCATCTCCGTTTTGCTCCTTTCGTGCGTGCGCTGACCGTGTCTCTCTGCTACTACTCTGATCATGCATGATAGTGCTATCTTGACAATTTTACAGATCGATAGCGCTGCCAACGACCCTGTCACTCGCTACTCGGCGCTTTTATCTATGATATGCGCACTCATGAGTCTTCTCTACGGTTGTATCTACATCATTCGGTTCGGAACAATGAGAAAAACATACAAGGCTGCTGAGTGGGCCCAGGTGCGTGTTTCCACAATTCTGCCTACTGGTTCTGATCGTGGACCCATAGGAATCCCAAAAAACGCACACTGGCATCGTGTGGAATGTTTGGATTCTCCTCGCCATGCCCGCAACATGGCTTGCGTGGTCCATGATCCTATACATCACTTGTATTATGTCCTTCGTCTGGCGGACTGGGACCGCCGAGGACGCAGAAAAGGCGCCTATGAGCCGATCTCAGGCTTTAATACCCCGGACTGTCGTCTCGGTTGTGCTCTGCTTGGGCATCATCTATTTCGTTTTAATCGCCTCAACTCTTCGGCGCTACGGTGAGATGATGGACCAAGCGTGGCAAAGTCGTATCATTAACTGGATTGACGATGCTCTTGCAAAGCTTCAGCACGACCAGCGATCGACTCCTCAGTCACACTCCACGCAACAGACTAGGAAACTAAAGTCCATTCTTCATGAACCAGGGCGTCTGTATAGCTCTCCAGAGCCCATGTCGCAACAAGCAACAACGGTCCCTCACTCTAACTTCGAACCATATGCTACTGAGAAGACGGACCAACCATTCGGCTTTTACGCGCTGGATACTCAAACTAAACTATATGTGAACGGAAACGAAGTCCAAGATTATAGCTTGAATCGCTCGTCTATGCGACCAACTCCACGCATGTCGCATGATTTTGTACCACCCGATAACCTTGTTCGGATACGCATTCCTCCTCCACATGAATCCTTGAGGACGCCGGAACCTGCTCCTCCACAACAACTCTCACCACCCTCTTCGAATTCCAAGCGTGCACTCTCCGACAGCAATCAAGCACCCTTACCTATACCACCTCGCTCGCAAGACTCGCAGCATCAACGATACCATAGACGTGACTCCTCTTCGGATTCTTCAGTAATCTCAGCCTTGGACATCATTAATGAACCGTTTGGTGGAGCCCCCCAGACGCGGATGAGCGCAAATCCTGAGGTGCTCAGTCACGATGGAGATCATAGTATGCGACATCAACGATTTATGGTAATTTAGCCATGTTCTTTGCCCCTCCATATATAACTAAAACCCATATGTACACAGAGGGAGAACTCTGTGCAACCTAGCCTCCATTACGCTTCTTCAATTAGTCAAATGATGGATACCCAAAACCAACATCAACTTAGGCCGCAGTCCTCCAGCTATGCAGGCTCATATAGTCCACCGCCACCGCCTGCACCATCCTCAAATACGGGGGAATTGGAGGATTTTTCTCCTGAGATTCCCTCTGTCACCGGCTCTATTGAGATGTCTAGAATTTTTGCGCTCTCCGAAGGTGATACACAACCGGATGGGCTCATTTCAGGAGGTGATTTATATTTCCAGCTATCGCCCGAGAAATGGGAAGAATTGCGAGCAGTGGGTGACCTTGTCCCTCGTAATATATCCGAATACTGATATCGAAACCTCGTAGGAGATTTCTGCCAAGTGGCGTTCAGAAGGGATGGCGGGTGTTTTGCCTGCTCTGCGGCCTTGGAATAAAAATTTCCAAGAAGAAAATGGCCAAATAGCTCTGTGTCGAGAGTTCTCAGAAACAGCGTCAGACATGAGCTACGCCATCTACCACTTCTCTCGCGGAGGGAATCTACCTCATAACTCATCGCATTACGCCTCACTTCCTCCTGGTCTGCGTCAAATGGACATATTGTACGACCTCTCATACCGACTTTCCGTTAACAGAGAAGTCAATTGGCCATACATCACTCTTTCAAATGAAAGGACCCACCACTCCACCCGACTCCCATAGAGATTATCATGACATACGTGAAGCTTAGTGTACTGCAGAATAACAGGAACTACTGTAGACCTTATGTCATCGCTGGATTTGCAAAATACGACAACGCCGAATGACTATAGGTCATTCCAATGGCCACTCAAACGAGAGGTTTAGTGTCAGTTAAACCACCCAGCGTATTATGAGTCGAAAGCAATGCTGGGGCACTAGTTTTGATATATGGGATTTATGTGGTATAAAGTACAGGACTGGCGCGTTATATCTATATTAACAGGGAGAGTAAAACAATTGATACCATCCCCGCGCAGATATCCAAACTCCGTAGGAGAGATCTCTGCCCTTTGAAGCTCCAAAGGGACGGTTCTGGTATATCTGCACCCGGCTTTAGACCCAAGCTACGCCATTTATCACTCGCGCGAAGGGAATCTTTTTAACTCATCGCATTGCGTTTCACTTCCTTCAGGTCTCCGTCAAATAGGCATATTATAGGACCCTTCATACCGACTTTCCTCTCTGTGAAGCGTAGTAGCCTTAAAAAGCACTTACTCATTGTAAATGAACAGCAGGGACCACTGTAGACCTCGTAGCATATTGCTGGACTTGCAAAATACGACGTTCAACGTCAAATGGATCTAGGACATGCATGCTGAGTGTACATATGATACAGAAGGAAGACTGAGATGAAGCGGTATCTTTCCTACGCGTGAGTTTCGTTTGCCAGCTTCTGCGATAAAGGCTGTGTTCCGCGTAATTTATCATCAGCTCCAGGCACCAGCGCAACAGGAATAATGGCACCACCAGCGGTATGTGGAGGCGACTGCCCGGTTGGTTGGAAGAAATACATGTGCTGCGGGGCTATCATAGCTTGGTACGACGCGTAGCCTGGCGGGGGAGGATATACAGCTTGTGATTCGCCAGGCGCTCCTCGCGGTGGAGTTAGGGTGCCAGAACGAGAGAGAGAAGTCAGAGGTGAAATTTGACCAAGAGGAAGCGCCGGAACGGCAGGGTCTGCGGTAGGAAAAGTAGGGTATCCGGCATAGGGATATGCCGGATATCCGTATGGATACAAAGCAGCTGCAGCTGGATTAATTTTGAAAGCTTTCGCTGAGTCGTGTCCTGTAGTGTTCGTTGTATCAATGGTCGAACCGGTGTGTCGCTTCGAACTATGTTTTCCATGCTGGTGTTTTTCAGCGTGTGCATGGTGATGGTGGTGGTGATGACGATGATCGCTGTGGTGTCGGTCCGTCGAGGAATGGTGATGATGCTTCCTGGTGTTCTTGGGCCTGCGGTGGCGGTTATGCGACCTTCTTCTCGTTCCGGATAGAGGAGAACCTAAAGCTATGGCAAGGTTGGCGGCAAAGCTGGTTCTGGGAGATGTTGCTGCGTTTGCACCATTCAGAACATCCAGCGTAGCACTCGCCCTTCTGGATCTAGAAAGCATCGAGCGGTACCACGTCGATAGACGCTTCACCCTCCTCTTCTTACCCTTCAGTCCTGCGTCTCCTACACCTGCCCCTGGGCGATAGTCAACAGTAACTCGCCCATGCGCAACCCATGGCATGTAATAAAGCGTCTTGAAAAATCTCTCGACAGGATTTAGGTCGGATGAGAAGGAAGGGTCGTCGGAGTATTCAGTGCCGCTCGTCCCCGTGGCGTGAGAGGTGAGAGGAGGTGAAATCGCCATCTTCATATAATCATCGGCAGGTAAAGGGTGAGCACTGATGGGCGACAGGATTTCCTCTGGAGCTGCGGCTGGAGCCGGTGGTAATGGTGTAGTATCCGCCGGCGGATCTGTTGAAGGAGGCGTCAAGATAGGTGCGGCTGTAAGATTCACGTCCGAATGAGCGACCGGATGAGAATCAAAGCCTCCAGGTACAGGGGGTGGAGGGGTTGGAATACGATGAGGGGCTTGTAGAGAGTGCTGCGTGGCGAGCACAGCAGAATCGGCGGGTGAAGGCCCATGTCCCATAGGTGGGATAAACGAAGACGGTCTTAAAGGTTTAAGGGTTGGTATCGGTTGTGGTTCAGGATCCGCATATGAAAGACCAGACCCATTGCTGGGCGGCCTCTGGGCGGCTGTTGGGGTTTGAGGAAGTGCACGTGAACCGCGTTCTGGGTAATGGGAGTGTCGGTCGTTGTAAACCATGACCGTGGTCCTATCCGCCGGATCACTGTTATCTGATCCTTCACTCGCAGGCTGCTCTACAAAACGAGATGGTCCATTCTGCGGATACACAAGCTGTGGGCCTTCTTCGTATGCATCTTCAGAAGGAGGAGCCACTCGTCTTAGTAGGAATGAACGACGCGGCACCTGCGACGACATCGTGTCGCTGAGACGAACAACCTCTGGGGTTTCTTCAAGGGGTTCCTCTGGAAGTTCGGGTATCGGCATCTCCATAGCTTGAACGTATTGCACGTTTGAGCCAGAGCGTCCGAGCGTCATTTCGGGGTGGGATGGGTTGGCGGCATACAGTGGAAGTGTGTTTCCAGTCCCTGCGCTGTCGGAGGTTAGGTCCGTCCCGAAAGTACCACTGCGCTTTACTTCAAACTTGCTCTTCTCCGACGCTCCGTAACCGAACATGATCTTCGGAAGACGACCTACGCCTCTGAAGACTTTTCCAACGAACGATTTCTTCTTCTTGGGTGGATCTCGGACTAGCTCATGCCCAAGGCTGCTTGGCGAACCGACTTGGCCACCCCTCCCCAATCCGTCCGTCTGATATCCATAGCCCCGCCCTAACGCCTCGCCATCTACGTTCATGTATGTGGTGTCGAACTGCTCGTCCGGGGTTGTGTTGACGACATGGAGCGGTGAGCGGCCATGAGTCGGGTTCCGAGGGTAAGGGTTCGAAAGAGGTTGGAGCTGTGGAATAGGTGAAGGAAGGTCTAACGACCGAGGTGGGATGGGCGAATCAGGGTGTGTCTTCTGAGGTGATTGCACCCATGACTCCGTATTCAGGTTGACACGTCGGCGAGGGCCATTTTCATGCAGGACGGGAGATTCTGGGTGACTTGGGTGAGGCGATTGTTCCCAAGACTCGGTGTTCAAGTTGATACGCTTTCGAGAGTAGCGATTTTGGCTGACAGGAACCCCACGTCGGAGAGACCCCGCTGCCAGAGCAGGAGACGAAGACTCTCCAGCGGTGTGATAGTCGGAGTAGTCGGTCATGTGGTAAAAAGTGTATCTGAAGAAAAAGTGAGCCCAGCCCTGTCTCTCGAGAGGAACCAACGTACCTCGTTCAAAGTTTTGTGGGGGTGTTGAACGTGATTCGGACTTCGAGGCATCGAGGTGGGCTTATATCTACGGCCGCACCGATGGAACGTGGATGCTTTCGAGACACCATGGAGCTAATGTGTTCATAGACTGCGCAAGAACACAGATGCCTCATGTCGATCGTCGCGGATAGATGCCCAAAGTCCGGATGTATCACCATTCTTTAAGTCATCCTCGGACCTCAAACTAATTCAAAAGCTTGGATATCGGCAACAAACCAGGAGAGTAAGGGAAACATACTGCTATACAATATGGCGCATTTCAATGAATTAGCTGCCAAGAAACCGTGCTCAGCAACTTCCAGTACCCCTAGGATTGAAGCCAGAAAATGGTGTGATAATGCCCTAGTGCAAATGGTGAGCGCTGATTGACGTCTAAGATAGAGAACATGAGAGCTTTTCTGAGAGAAATGGTGAAAGATCAGGTCAGCCGACAATTTGATTCAGAAATTCTGGACGTTGGTTTTGTTTGTACCCTCGTGCGGATCATCGGCCTTCCGGATGCGGCGGGCCGCTCGACGCGTTCATGGCGCTTAAATTGACGCCTTATATCTTGCCGTATATTCTCGTATATTATGGTCTAAGACGAAGACCATATTGCCTTCTCAATATGGCTCTTTCAAAATTTGGTCTCACAAGGAACTATAGATGCGATCTGGTCACTTGGCGAGACCACGTGTTGACGAGACGCAGCTCATCAAACAATTTGGAAACAATGCGAGGTGACCATACCGCGACTGGCGACGGTTGTTTGAGTACTAGCTGCACTGCTGTCATGACCCCACACAAAACAGAGCCTATATCATTCGTTTTAACTGGTTAGATATTTCGATTAAAAGATCTCCGAGAATCAATATACCAGTGTCCGCTACGATGGAGTCTAATATTGCAACTGGACCACATACGCTCTCTAGTAATATGTCCTTAATTCAAATAAACACACGTCCTGAATTATGTGTCCACTGTGTATCCTGTATTGATATATCGGTCGGTAAGAGGGACACAACTAGTTGCGGTGACAATCTAGTATGACTTCTTCCTGCCTTCGACAGATATTCTACGAGCACGTTTTTGAGATCTTCCTACTCTAAAAATTCTTGGAATGATCTTATCTACGACCAAGTGACTATATATGTACATTTTAATTCTCGGAGAAGCGTTGTGGCGGTGATATCGGGCAAATTAGGTTCGAGCCTTTCCTCGAGAAAATCAGTGCCTTCTGCTTCTGGCTTAAAATCGGTACCGAATCCTCCAGCATTTATGGTGGGTAACCCAAACCTTGGATTTTAGGTTCGGAGTAGAAGTGGCGCTGCATTTCTGTGCAAGCGGGAGTTGGGTTTCTAGATTAGATTTGATGTCTAGATAGTCGACTTTTTCTTTTTTTCAAAAAATGGAAAAATGGAAAAATCAGCATTTCAATGGAGATTGTTTACGAATTGCTCGATATCAGTATCGCAGCAGTATCCCGGATCTTGGTCTCGGATAGTTAAATCAAAGCCTCTGTATGCGATAACCGCAGGTCCATGCAGCTGTTTCCTTTATGGAGAATCGTATCCCACGCCAGGGTTGAATTGTATCCGTTCGTTCTCGACAATCATGGGTCAGGCTGCCGCTAAACTATTAGAAAAACGTTGATTTATACTACTTTAATTTCTTCATGGCTCGTTCAATATTTAATCTGTTGTGAATTTCAATCTAGGTCGAACAATATACGCGCCAGGATGTTCAAATCGAATTAGAGATGGATCTTCGTAGCGTCTATATTTGTATGTGGACGGCAAGGTCCGGAGTGCACGTGCAGCTGGTTGATTCTATTTTTGCGCCTCCATGGTTCCACCTCCATCTGACCTTCGCCTACCACAGTCCCGATGGACTGATGGTAATGAAACAAGCTTCCTTGGACGCGGCGCTCTGCACGGTGTCATTCTCAACATATGCAACCAGTAGTCGTTCTCTGAATGTGGGCTCATGTTCAATGAGAACTGAAGACATCAACCGACTCAACGCCGATAGCCATCTGTGTTTACTCAATCATTATCTCAAGAAGAAGCGCAAATACATTTCACGGCATGTGAAGAATTGAAGACTTCCTGCCTCTCCTGCGGATTGTATGGTCCAAGCCGCATGCGGCATGATCTCAGAAGCGCTTCACCTGCTTCTACGCGACCTCTCGCCCATCATACATCCTTATGACAATCAGCATCTCATGACCCCACCATAGCTAATTCGGGCTGCGGGAACCCGAAAGAATAGGAACATTGGTGCATTGAGAGTGGCCATATAAATGGAACCATTTCTGTATGTTTGGCTTCCTCGCTCTTGCCTTCTCTTAGTATCTAGGTTGACGCAGAAGGGTGGCAATCATGGCTGTGAGCACGTTTTATCCCTCTAAACAAATGTACCCTCACACCCTAGTCCTTAGCGGTTCACGACATACAATGCGAAGATCGCCTCCAACCCGGTACGTTCAGCTTGAGTATGAAGCAGCGTCAGCCAGACTGATCCAAATATCAGTATATTGTCGGTTCCTTCGCATGTATTGGTGGAGGTCTCTTCGGTCTCGACATCTCGTCGATGGCTGCCGTCCTCAATGTGAGCCCCATTACACAACCTCCCATTTCTTGCTGATATCAATCTATCTGAATTTAGAACGATTCATATCTGAATACTTTCAGCCATGTAAGATATGAGATCCATTCCTCTGTTCTACTCCCTTCTAACTTTAATGATTCTAGCCCAGTCCTTCCGCTCAAGGTGCCATTGTCGCGTCTATGCCTGCCGGCTCCTTGATCGGCGCTTTGGCCGTGACTCAGTTGGCTGATCGTATTGGGCGAAAAAAGACCATCATCCTGGCTGGTATGATCTGGGTCATCGGATCCATCCTCCAGTGTGCATCCGTCGTACGTTCCATTTATCTGTTTCTTCGACTCAACAAACTAAGATCATCTCTTACCCAGAACCGCGGTATGCTCGTTGTCGGCCGTATCATCTCTGGAATGTCGGTTGGTATTTCCAGTGCTGTTGTTCCCATCTACCAGT
>Ga0247741_1001988_pt1 | contig 11360 bp, 15 predicted proteins | sample UWRJL213509R2_FD_180945 | JGI IMG/M metagenome (GOLD analysis project Ga0247741, IMG submission 180945) | Plant litter microbial communities from Arlington Agricultural Research Station in Wisconsin, United States - UWRJ-L213-509R-2 | ecosystem: Environmental > Terrestrial > Plant litter >...
CCACCCCCTACAGCATAGGACAGCAGCCCACAGGAAGTCCCCTGTGACAGGGGAAGCCTAGGCTGGATGGTTTCAGCTTGACAGGGCATTGGCTGTCTTTGAAGGCTTCAGGTAGTTGCTATAGGTGGGTGCCGGCGGGCCCGGGAAACCCAGGCGGCAGGCCCGTGCGGAACTGGCCATACGGGAATCCATGAGGATATGCGTGGTTGATTGGAAAACTGTGATAAGTGGAGTCAAAAGATGGAGGATTCACCATAGAATGTCCTGGATATAACGGATACTGCACCGGATGACCATTTGGATCCTGTGCACCTATGGGGAATGTGAATGAGGATGATGGGATCTGGTACATGGGGCCGTTTGTTTGGGCATGATATGAATTTGTTTGAGGATTGACAGCTGTAAAGCCGTTATGTACCTGGGGTGGTCCTGGTTCGTAGTGAAATCCGGTGTGAATTGGTGGGACTGTTGGATGGCAGGGGAATCCGAATGGGTGAATTCCTGGATACTGTTGCAATGCGTCGGGCAGTGGGGCACCTATTTGATTTTTGGGTGACGTTTGTCCATTGTGGACATGTTTACGCCCGTCCTGTTGTATGGGTGAGGCGTCAATCGTAGTCGTTGGACTAATCGCCCCTGCTACCAACTTCTGGGGACTCGGGGATGCTGTAATCGTAGATTTGGCTGGGGAGAGAAACATCTGGTCGAATGCGCTCCCGTTGACTAGCTGTAATCCAGGGCTTCTTTCACGTGCTTTTCCCTTCCTCCGAGACCTCCCTTTGAATGCCAATGATAGCTTCTCGGGATATACAGCCGGGCATACTTTGTTTTTCTCAAGGATGTTGCGGAAATGAAATTTGACTTCATTATCATCGTCTTGAATCTTCCTTAGATGCGTAGCCAATTCTTTCACTGCAGTACCCATTCTTGACGGATCGCAGAACTTAAAACCAACTGGAAGATATCTTGCGTCGAAGAACTGGTTTGGGTCCTTGGAAATCCAGTCCCATGGTACTTTGGCCGACTTTTGCCCCGTTGCAAGCGCTGCAAGTTCAATGAGTTTTACGACTGATAAAGGACTACAAGGACTCACCCCAGTGAAGATTATAAAAAGTTCTAACGACCGGAATCAAATCTTTCCCGATTTCCTTCCCCTGCGGCCCAATTGTTGGCGGAGGAAGCAATGGGACTCCGTCGTCATTGTATACCACAGCAGGCACCAATCGTAGTGATTGGGGACCATCGTTATCCATCCCAGGCCCATTTCCATCCAGTTTCATCCTCTGATTTTTCACATAGCTAGAGTAGGCAAGGATATTCTCAGACAGTCGATTGAAACCCTCCGGGTTAAATTCACGAAATGTTCTAATCACATTACCATGCCCAAGATTGCGGGAAACATGATCGTGAATATAAATTCCTAGACGGCCGTCGGGGAGAGTATGCCAGGATGCGGTCACAAGGTTCATACCCATCTGCTTGTGGCAGATTTCATGAAATTCCTTAACGGCTTTCAGCCCGTGCTTATCAGCCATTCTGTAAAAGAAGATGAGGTTCAATCAATTGTGATGACAGTTTACACACCGCTGCTGTACTTCTGGTGATGGCCCATTCTGTTGCCACACTGTCCGTATTTCCTTGTATTTCTCTAGCTCTGCCGTTGGTAGTTTGGCAATGAGCTCCGTCAGTGCTTTTTGCCAATGGCTGAAATAAGTTCGAGATCCGGGTGCTTCGTCTGGGAGCCATTCGTGCACTCGATCGCCAACCTGGTCAGATAAAAAGTGGCCAATGACCTGACGGAGGGGGAGTTTCCGCTCCATCTTGAGAACACGTCGGGCAACATCCGTCTTCCGATGATTATTGAACCAGTTCCCTATCGCCTACTCCTGAGTTAGTCAATGATTCATAGAACATATATTTTGGCATCTGACCTTACAACATCGCAACCATTTGTCCTTCAGCTGTGCATCCTTCTCAATCGCTTCACTTCCATACTTTGCAGGATTCAATTCGGCAATGGCGATGGCCACCGTCCCTAACTCATATGTTGTTCGTCTCAATCCTGTCTTCTCTGAGAGCCAATGATCGCGATGAGCCCGCAGAATATCAAGTTCCTCAGCCGTCCAGTAGTTCCTGTCGAATGTCTCTTTGGCAGTTTTCTTTTTTTTGGCCATGATGAAATAGGAGTGAGCTGTTTCCACAAGGTGTGAACGTGCCATGAAACGCACCTGTATCATGCCTGCCGTCTGCCGCATTGCAAGGGCAAGGTTAGTAATTGTGATTACCGGTTGAATACCCGGAATCATGCCATTCAAATATGGAAATACATTCTCCACAAATGGCAATAATGCGCCACAGATACCTGTTATATATTGGTTTTCTACTTTTTAAGCCTCTTATATATCCAAGAAATCTTGAGGTTGATTATAGCTGCGTACTCCATCATTCTGGCGTCAATTAGACTTTCAACTGATCAATATATGTCTGTCCGACATCCGGTGTCCGAAATCAATCCGCTTTTTTTTTGAGACAGGAAAAAAATTATGGGGCGCACCTAGCAATGTGAGATATTGAGATAATATCTGTATACTTTTCATCGTTCGTGAACCATCAAAAATCTGTGATCACAGAGACATTAATGAATCACATAGTAATGTTAGTAGTATTGTCGAAGTTTTAATGTATCAAAATACCAAAAGACCAAATTTGTTGTATCTTTTTGAAATACCACTGGATGTCCAATCAGTTCTTTAATTGTTACCTATCTCTGTTCTCTGTACCGCATTTACAACTTTAATGTCTTATCGTACAGGATTGGCGTTGACACTTTAGTAATGCAGTAATAAATTATCCATCGAACCTTTTCAATTGGCCATACACAAATGAACCACAGTCAATGTTTGAAGCTTCGAGTCCCTCACTAAAATGAAGTCAGGACTGTATCAGATCTCCATTGACAATGTCCAAACAGACCTTGTATCAAAAACAAATCATTAAGAGCTATTGAGAGACCCCAACAAAGCGTGTTTAACTCCAGTTCTCCGATTTACCTAGTCTAATTGATAATAACATATAGTCCGCCAGATCCTCCAATCCACCAGCTGTTGAGCCAAGTTTATCATTACTGCCCCCATCATTGCGCAAAATCCTCAAATCATATCCCTTTGAAACCAGTGGACACAATAAATGTGACTCTCATTGCCAGCCACACTCTCTGAATTATCCAAAGAAATTTGTGTATCCTGAAATATCTATATTCTCTGCTGCTGAAGTTGCCCATGATGTCAAAATCTTAAATTCCCGATGCAGGGGAGCTCCTCATGATATGTCACCCGCTCCCCTGCCTCTATGGCAACAAACTATTCTATTCGTCACAGAATGGCTCTGGCTTGTGTTGTGGTCCCGGTCCAAAAAGCACAATGGGCATAAACAGGAGTAGAGCGAACAGGACCTCAAACGGCCATCTGCCCTCATTAGAACGGGAACTCAAACGGGCCCCACCCCCATCACAAAGCCAATCTGCAATGAGCCCTTGGCAGAGTGGATCCATAATGCATTCACATCCAAATAAAAAATTAAAACCAAATGGGATTTGACCAATACAGTGGGGGATATGATCCTGGAGGTCCTCCTGGAACAATATGGGATCAACCGTGCCGCGCTGAACGGTGATTGGGGGACAGGGCGTATGTGAAGAAGAATGATTGTTCATCAACCACTGCCACATCGCAAGACTATCTCTCAAACAATTTGTAACAATGCGCCGGGGCAGCAGGAAGTATATTACAAAAGAAGATCGTGGGCCAGTTCTTCTGGAGGAGGTGGTATATGAGACTCAGGATGGTCCCATTGCCCGATTGAAACCATTGGCAAAGCCGCTCGCACCTGGACCTAATGATAGAATACAAGACGGGCCAGCGGGATCTACCTCTTTACCTCCTGGTGGATCAGCCAACCTAACTGGGGGGACATCCGTCGCTGAAATATACTATGATGGGGATTCATTGGTAGTGAATGATATGATTCCGTGGGCCCGCAAAGGCAAAGTTTGTAATCAATTGAGCCATTTCCTCTGTTATACTAAAGATCTTATAGACACAAAATGACTATATGAGAATATGGTTGAATACCAAGAGAGCTCAATACATGGAGCATATCCTTGGGGCATACAGTGGTCCGACATCATCAATTTGCTCCTCGTGCGGGATCGGTCGAGCGGTATGGCGTTGTCGAACATGCATGGATAGAAGACCACAATGCACTCTATGTTTCCGGCTGGCACATCAACGTGATCCCTTCCATCGAGTGGAGAAATGGAACGGTCGATATTATCAGAAGGCGGCTCTCTGGCAGGTTGGAGTTAAACTCTATATTGGTCATCATGGTCAACGATGTCCCCAATTACCAGTGGAGGAAGCCATTGTTACTCCTCCAAATGAACCGGTGGATTGCCTTGCAACACGGTGGAACATCTCCAGGTCAGAAGTCATTGCAAAGATTTCGACCGCCCTGGAAAGACCGGACAGGGATGTGGAACGGCATGTCCTGGAAGATGTTGCTGTTACTGTTGGACACAGTCCTCTCCGAGTAATTCAAGATCTCATGCAGGCAATTCGGAGGGCCGAAACCGATTCAAATGATGTTGAAAGATTGGGCCAGACAGAAGCTGCCACAGCAGAGACCAACTCCCCATCGGGCCAGATGGCATTTGGGATTGAGGTCACAACCAACGATTTACCGCCACCAATTGACCCTCCGGAAGATGACAAGGATTGGGAAGATGAGGATGACATCTACGGGATTGTGCCCCGCCTTGCCCCGCATGTGCCCAAAGCCGACAAGGATGGCAATGTCTTTGTCACTATTGTCCACAGGGACGGCTTTCATCATCTCCCACTGATAACTTGCAGTTGCTCATCTGCACCTTTGGATATTCAAGTTCTTGATCATCGGCTTTACCCTGCAACATACGAGAAAGTCCGGACACTGTTTACCTTCGAATTACTCGATGATCAACGATGGGACAATCTGGAGTGCAAGACAAGCTATTATCAGTATCACCAGAAACTTCGTCGACAAACACATCCCTCATATCCGGACCTCGCACCAAATCGCTTGGTGGAACTGTGACGGGTGGCTCGACAATGGCGAAATATGAAATTACGTAAATGGTTTTGGAATGTTCCCGATGGAACTGGTGGTGGTGAGTTTCCCGAAACTAAAATGGCAATCTTTTGTGCTGCCTGTCCTCAGCCAGGAGTAAATTTACCACCGGGATGGGAAACAGACCAGAAAACCAATCCGTAAGTAGTTTTCCTAAGGACTTTATAAAGTATTCACAGGGATTGTAGACATTTGTACATGAGGAGCTTTGCGGCCGATGGCAATTTCAAAGCTGACCATATCAAACAAAAAAATGACCATGATGATGTTCCTTTGACGAGTGGGGAAGGCTTTATGACAAACAATGAACGCTACAAGGCACATCTTGACAATGCCACGGAGATCAAGCAGGTGAGTGACATGATCTCCTAGGTCCGCCCCGAGTTTGCTTGTGCACCCCCCCATGACAATTTTTGAGATCATTTTTGGCATTTGACTGACTCAAATAATAGACTGCAACTTGCCATAAGCATCGTGCGCAGGGAAACGCCGATGTAACACATAACGGATGTGATTGTACTGGCATTGCCGGACATTGCTGTGCCCGACATGGCTGCTTTGCGCCCGGCAGTCTTGTCGACTTTCAAAAAGGTGAACGGCAAATGAACCTTGATTGGTCACTGTGTGAAGCCCTCAAAAATACCAATGTATCCGGAATCGACAATGTCCTTCATATCTACGACGTGAACTGCCAATACTATGTGCACCTAAAGGAGAGGATCGAAAAGAATGAACATCTCAAAATAGACGAGCGGATCCAACTTCATCATGCGATTGGACTCTTCCATGTACATGGCCATCAGGACGAGTGTCTGTACCGGTTTGCGACCACATATGTTCCCGGGGCTGGTGTAGTTGATGGGGAAATCCTGGAAACCCTCTGGGCTGTTCTCAACACTGTGTCAACTAGTACTCGGACAGCTTCTCTGGCTAGCCGAACCGAGTTGCTTGATGATCAAATGGGGGACTCAAACTTCAAAAAAATGCTTAATATTTGTAAGTGTCACTTAATGCTAAAATTCCTGCAGACCACTGATTTTTGTTCACAAATCTGTTTTAAAGGCAAGACCATAATTGCAAAGTACCATCGGGCTCTCGACAATGCCACCTCGAGTCGGGAATACTTTGACGATCTTGACCGGGCAGCCCCGCAGGCTCAGCGGGATGAATGGAAGGAATCAATTGAAGTGGCTGAAAAGGCTCGATTGACGGACGTTGACGAAATGGATTACATGCTGCCGCAGTACACAAATGGTGCAACACTTAAAGAGATAGAAGCAGATATGGCAAAACAGGATTCCCGATCCCCTGATCCCGCGGCCGACAATGGTTCAATCACCTCCTGGCTCATCAAGGGCCTCAAAATTGAGGACAGCCAGTTTGTTCTGTCGAATTCTGTCATCGTTCCCTTATTGATTTCACTTCAGGGTTGAACTCCGCCAACTGGCACGCAAACTTGGTGCTTATCCAACTGCAGACCAGCGACTGGATCTGGAGCGGAAGCGTCAAAGATTAGCTGCGAGGATTCGGGAATTCCATACAGTCTCGGGCCAATTTCTGGGTGTCAACCGAGTGAATGCATTAGTGGAGGGCGTTCGAACATTTCATCAAGAGGATGGAAACATTAGTGACACTGAAGCACCTGCCAAAGCTGCTTCTAATCAAATCGAGAACACATTTGTGGTCTTCCCATCGTCTTTAATGGATACAATCGGGCCGCGGGCAGAAGATCTTCGGGCTCGAGAATGCCGGCTTCGTCGGGCCCGGGCTAACGATGCTCTCCAGGGTGTTCGGGAAAGTCTTGGACACCTATCCTTCCAATATGTTACAAAAGTCCGCCATGCAAGCACCAATCAGCAACATCTCCGGTCATATCAGGGAGTCAAACTTCTGAACGAGACACTTAATTTCCATCGTCAACGATACAACGAATGTCGTGTGGCTTTGCTCAAGTTAGACGGGAAGCTTCAAGATCAGTTCCCCTATCTTCTGCGGGCCGATTGTGTGGTCAGTAAAATGATCACGGAACTCAATGCACCTGGGCAAAGCAATGCCAGATTGGCTTGGTTTTGGGGGGCCACAGATGGGTATGCAGCCAATGTTGCCCCAAACATTCAAGCCGACCAGGGCAGAATGCTGGAATGTGAGTAGTTTCTATATTTGAATTATTATATGAACATCTTGGTCTTTAGTTACTCGAATTCACTGGCTCCGGGCCCGTGCGCAAAGCCGCCGATGGATGGAAGAACTTTCCCTTACAGAACATGAAATGATCTGGACAACACGATTTTTTATGCATCAAGAAATGCAGTGGGCCTCCCGGCTGAAGGACGCAAAGGCGCGACGTTTTACCGGTCCCGCTGCCTACTGTGAAAAACAAATCTCAATGTGGCAAGAGTTTGGACGAACAGCTGATTCTCAATTTGAGGGTGCATCCCGTACATATTCGAGTTGCTGGAAGCCTGCAGTGCTAACTGCTTGAGGTCTTCATATAAGTCCGAGGGCCGTAAACGTCAAAGCCCGAGACTACTTTTGTGATGTAGTTGATGATGTAATAATAATGACAACAAGTTGTTCAAATCTTGCGCACCTCCGATAGCAAATCACTCAACTTCAAGTCATTGCCATGAATCTCGAATACCCTCTGTCACTTGCTGCCCCGTCACCAATGGCCCATATTGACTGGAGGCAATCGGAACAAGTTTTCCGGCTTGAACACGCATTCTTCTCAGCATTTTTTCGGGTAACGCTCGATAAACTGGCATATTATGGAGCTATTCCAGGATGGCATGAGTTGCTACGGACATCTATGGTACGCACTTTTGTCAATCGATGTATTTACCGACATTTATATCTCCAAGGAATGTGTCCTCATAAATCAAGGTCACGGTTCGGCCCTCGGATTTGCAATGCCCTCCCATTATCAGTTTCAGGAACTCCTATTGACCTTCATGAACCCGGCTTGTAATGATGACCTGCTTCGAAGAGCAATGGTTCGAGTCATTCACGCTGGCAATGTCATGGGGAGTCTTGCGGATGATAAAGCATTTGTTGATGAGGTGCTCCGGGGCTCAAAAATAGTGGTCCTCAATCGAATTGAGAACATGTATAGTACATTGCTGAGGGCTTTTCAACAGCGTTTTGCCCAGGTGAGTCCGCCCTTAGATCTGTATTGATCATATTAACGGTGCCCCGCAGTATGTTGATGCGGGTGTCTTTCCCGACTCTGGACATTTGGAGAATCTATTACCATTCCCCGTTGACGTGGGGGATCTTCCTCATACTCAGATGGTCTACCCTCTTGTTCCCGCAGGTCTCCCAATGCTCCGCGTTCTCAAGCAGCATTCGAAGTCGTACCCGGCCCGTTTAGATATTCCCGAGCCCAATGTCTCCTTCCAGGAATCCAATTTCCGGTTGCATGGCAAAGATGCTGAAAGAGCAATCAAAAAATTGAAGCCACTGCCACCGTCGGACATGGCTGCACACTCAACCACCAGCCAAATCGATCTGTCCAGTCAGCAAACACCACCCGCTCCTGAGGGGCCGTCAACAGGAGATGGTGTTTCCCCGGCAGCTGGTGTACCTTCTCTTCCCTCACAGGCGGTTGAATCCGATCTCATTAGTATTCCGCGCTCGGTCCTCAGCAGTATTTTGGATCGTGTTACACAGCTGCAAGGCCGTATCAATGCTCAACATATCCGTGACCAAGAAGCCGTGGCCCGCTCCTCCAAAACGGTGACTGGGTATCGGGAACTTCTCGATCTCGCCGTTGATGTCGCACCCGACTACCCATTCACACCTGCCCAACCTGATTTCGAAGACCGTAAAATGACATCTAAGTTGAATCCGAAATCAACTGGGAAGTCAACGGGTAGATCTTAAAGTTATTTGTAATATTCCATTCAATAACTATTTCGCGTAGAGTGTCCCCCATCGTCATCATCAGAGGATGATTCAGAACTATCGGAGCCTCATTCAACATTGGGTCTCGAAAAGCTGTTCTTGGAGGCCCTCGATTGGGATGAATGTAGTACTAACGGGTTAGCATCGATTCCTACCATTGGGCCTGAAAACTCCATCGGCCCCGTGCTCCCGCCTATGCCCGCAATCGCTTTTGTGCTGGATGTTCTCCACTATCCGGATACAGATGATGAGGGGAGCACATCCGAAGCCAGCATCGCAAGTTGGAGTGACACAGATGGTGGTAGTTCTGACAATGATGATTTTCATGCCGAACTAGTGCGCGAGGGAGGTGACTATGTTCTGCAAGTTATAGAATAACAACTCGGTACATATTCTTAAATACCCCTGCCTATGTCCGCTATATTTGCAAACTCTGCTCTCAATCCATGGGCCTTCGTCACATTTTCTCTCATGTAGTAAGCAAAGCAAAGGCGCTCTCCGTTGGATCGGGCTCCGTGTCGTATTGCCCGCCCCGAGACCCCAACGACAGTTCCCGGACCATATTCAAACTCTAACCCCAGACCCGGCAGCTCCAAAATTCCCTTGGTATAAGGACCAACGGTAGCAAGGAGATCCATCCACTCATAACAACCTAATGAATCTCGATGCAATGGTGTTTGGCGGTTGTTCATCAGCGACAAACCTGTGAACGGTGATGCCCAATATTTGAGAATGTCTTCGAGACCGTCACTCTTTTCGACAGAAATCCGCCTATCATGAATGGCACGGGTTGCTTGTAGACCGGAGAAATAGAGTGACGGGTGCATAATTCGGACTGCGGCCCCCAAGATTGCGGACGTATCCCGCATTTGCGCAATCCAATGCAGACCTTGCGGGCTGCGAAGATGCTTGGAAACCTCCATATTATGCTTCTGTAAATCCAGTTCAAAAAAGTACTCGGGTGACCCTCACCTCATGGCCTTGCTGGTACCAGGCGGGTGCAAGACTGATCGTTCCCGGTCGGAAATTTGCCCAATCGAACCCGTAGTAGAGATTCCGGTCGACCCGCCAGCTGGTGCTGCTACCACCACATGCAAGTGAGCCCTCAATTACTCTCAGACAGTTCCACATGTCGGAAAAATCAAGAAAAACACATACGCACCAATATGTGCATATAAGTGCTTATAAGACGATAAGTTTAGGGGGTGCCTTGTAGAAGGCAGAAAGCTCCTATAGGTCAGATCAGCTTTATTCATTAGATACATACTCACCGTACTTATCAAATGTTTTTCCATTGAGATGGTTTATTGGTGATTATAATACTTATTTTTCTTACTTGAGTGCTGAGAGAGCATGTCAATGGCTATAGTACCCATTTCTCATGATCGAGAATTTGAGTGCCGAGCAGGTGCGTCAGAGCTTTGTCGTATTATCGAGTATTTTTTCACACCAAAAGAATGCAAAATTGATAACATTCAAATAGGTAGCTACTAAACGTGTAATGAGTATAACCACAACCTTCGGTGCTGCCATTTCCATTCATGTGTTCGGCCTGATTATCTTCCTCCTCTGAATTGCCTGCCAAAGAATATCAGCTTCTTTAAGCCACCACTCTCGTCACCGTTCTTGCCCTTGGAGAGACTCGAGTTGGAGTTGTGGCCGACCTGGAAGACAAAGTGTTCATCAGCATGAATCTACGATTGAGGTACCCGTATCTTATTCGTCTGAATCCGTAGGTGGAGATATGCGGTGAGTACTGAGTCCTTCAACGTGCGGGCTTATGACTGGAGTTATTGCCGTTGTCGCTGTTGGTGATATCTGCAAGCTTGCGACCACAACTGACGCGCTTCAATTCCGCTGCTAAACACGATCACATGACATCAGCTGAATATCGCGCAGGGAATAACTGCGCGCCCACCTTGACCAAGTCAGCTCGAGAAGTGCTGGCGTTAATGAGGGTGTCAATGTGAGTGAGTAGAATTTGTTGGGGCGATAATTCGTCCAACGGCCTCCTATATATATTCACCAAACTGTTTGTGGGGCAGCCCCACCTTTGCGCTCCATGTCGACTAACAATTGACGCAATATGACAATTAATCGAGTTTAAAGATTCTCTTTACTGCAGTCCAATGAACGACGCCAAGGGCCTCTGGACACGCCGTCTAACCGCGTGCCCGAGTGGGTGAGGTTAGTTCGAGTCACTGCCCCACGAGCACACTCATGAATGATCTTTCACTCCTGGTCAGGAGTAATGATCGAAAACCTCGCTGGCAAAGACACAGTGCGCGGAAAAG
>Ga0247741_1001989_pt1 | contig 11355 bp, 14 predicted proteins | sample UWRJL213509R2_FD_180945 | JGI IMG/M metagenome (GOLD analysis project Ga0247741, IMG submission 180945) | Plant litter microbial communities from Arlington Agricultural Research Station in Wisconsin, United States - UWRJ-L213-509R-2 | ecosystem: Environmental > Terrestrial > Plant litter >...
GTCTAGGCGAATCTCACCTTGAGGAGTTGAGCGTTTGCAGCGACTTGCACGGGCCAATGTGGCTTACGGGGTCGCCAAACCTTATCTTGCCTCACTGCATAGTTTTAGTCGGCAAACGCCGGCACCTTCATGGGACCCCAAGTTGGGCAATCGGATGGTATCCCTGAACTCCATTCCTTTTCTTTGATAGCCAATGACTTTCTTTGCTTACTTTCTTGCATTCTGAGGGGTTTTTGTGCAGTATCCAGCTCCCTGTGCGCTATATGGGTTTCCGCAATATTTTGGGGATCTGCCAAGTACATATATGGACTTAGCAAAAATATTATATTAGGTAACCCCTCGGACAACGCCGGGACCGTGGTTAGCATTTTGCTTTTGGGTCACGCTTGTCAAGTTTCTCTCCGCGTCGCTCTTCGACTCGTCGACTTTAACCAACACAATGTCTCTCTCTCGCTTTATCCCAAGGGCTGCTGCCCTCTCTCGCGTGAATGTTGCACGGAGTTCCCAAAACATTCACAGAAGATGGGTTCCGCGCGCTATGTACTCTGCTGACGCCGGCTTGTCGCGGGACGTCATCACGTCTCGTATCCTCGAGACTTTGAAAGGATACGAGAAAATTGACCCAGCAAAGGTGTGTTGGGGTTCTGGTTACTCCACTTTACAACCCTTACTCAACTTACAACCCCACTTCACTTTCTGCGGTGCCAGCTGAATGCTACTGCTTCCTTTCACCAGGACCTGGGCCTTGACAGCTTGGACGCGGTTGAGGTTGTGATGGCGGTTGAAGAAGTACGTGTTTCTTCTCTCCCCACCCTTGAAATAATATTCATCTCGATCCTGCAGGAATTTTCCATTGAAATTCCAGATGCTGAGGCAGATGAGATCCAAACTGTTGCACAAGGTACCGTTCTCTATACGCCACACGGAATCACCCATTAATACCGCTTATGTTCAGCCATTGACTATATCGCGAAAACTCCAGAAGGTCCGGTCCTCATTTTCTTCGTCGTGTTTCTGATTCTGACCATCTGTCATTTCGTCTTCACAGCACACTAAAAGTTTGGAGCAGAATAGCACGGCGGCTCGGAATAATCCGTACTGTACATTGCCTCCACCAATCCCAGTACTTCCTAATAGCTATTCTGGATCTCCCACCCCGAGGGGTGACTGATCTGATGCGTCACGATCAATAGACATGTATCCTTTTCCAAGACGGGAAGCTATGGGACAGAGTTCCGTCAAACTACTCGTCGAACCTGGCGCATGAGTCCAATCTTTGGCTTCAACTTCACCATTCGGGGTGTTCCGATTTGGAAATTATTAAGCTGGGACCGGTGAATTCACCTTTCTCCCAGCAACATTACCCGCATATAAGAGGGTCAGAGTCATGCAGTGAATTATCCTCACTCGCTCGTCTTCAGACCATTTCCCCTCTTTCCTATGACCGCGGCACGAGAAATCTTCGTTGATCAACCATGGGTCAAAGTTGGCTGCACCCTTGGAGAGGGTACGCGGGCATTACCCCTATCCTACGCGTTGATTCACCGGTCATGAAAAATAGGTCCTCTCTATGAGCCGTCCACTTCACTCTTACATTTTGTCGATATTGTCGACAAGAAGGTTGTCACCTCTTGTCATGTTCCTGAGGAGATATTGCGACTCACCTCTTTATTCCCAAGGTCTTCCGTGTCAATACAGAAACCCTCGAGGTCTCTGTTGACGCCTTCGAGGAAGCGGTCACCTGCCTAGCCCTGCGTCGCGACGGAGCTGGAGTTTGTACTGTTTCGTTGTTCCAAACGGCGCAATATCTGACCCCCGATCAGCTCGCGTGCACAACCGCTAGTGGATTTGCTCTTTTAGAGGGAAGCACGGTTTCACATCTCAAGCAGCCCATTCCAGCCGCGGAACTGCCTCATACACGATTCAATGACGGCGGCTGTGATAGTAAAGGACGCTTTTTTGCGGGGACGATCTACGACGAGAATCGAGGTATCCCCGGCAAGCTCTACAGATACGATCCTGCCACAGAAGCTTGTGAGGTCGTTGACGAAGGTCCATTCACGGCACGTTATTCTTTAATTCTCCGACGGTCTCTCCTGTAACACATGGTGTTTCTTTAGGACTCGAACGGTCTCGGTTGGAGCCCTGATGGAAAGACATTGTAATTATATTCCTTTTCATTTTACAACGGCGGTATTGATGCTTTGGGGTGTAGCTATTTTACAGATTCCTTGGTGAACAAGATATATGCATACGACTACGACGATGGCAAGATCAGTAACCGTCGCATTTTTGTCGACGCCCTTGAAAAGGGTTTTGCCGAGAAGACATATTGTGACGGCTTATGTGTTGACGACGAAGGCGGGGTTTGGAGTGCTCGGTAAGATGATTGGCATTTCCTTTTGCCGGCGCTTAACGAGTAGCAGCTGGGGCGGATCTCGTATCGTACGCTTCAGCCCAACGGGAGAAGTGGACTTTCAGATTATATTCTCAACCGCGCTGAATATTACTTGCTGTTGCTTCGGTGGTAAGTCCCTCGTCTCTTTTTGGTAAACTGAATTGACTTTTGGTGTTCTCAGGACCTAACAATGACCAAATGTATGTCACAACGGCTCATTGCGGGGCGATTGGAGGAGATGCTACCCGGCAGCAAAGTTATCCTGATTCCGGTGACCTCTTTCTGGTGGATCTTTCAGGCCGTTTCAGAGGTGTAGAACGATACAAATTTGCTGGCTGATTGCAATATATGTGCGCTTCTTCTCGAATGCTTTCTGACACCACATGGAAAATGCCGATGCCGTCGAAATCTGCTGTCATTGATAAGAGTGATTTTGTAGGCTTCTAGTGCTGTCAAGGAGAACTATTTCTGATGTTGCTCAAGCAAAGAGTTGTGTATCCTTAGCCGCTTGAAGACAATTCACCCCTAACTGTCAAATAGTGATCACATTACATAAGCAAGCGTTTTCGCGGTCACACTCTTCCGACGCTTTGACGCTCACTACTCACACCTCCGCCAGCCTCCACATTCCTGAACTGCGCCAACGTGTTAGAAGATGAAGCATGGGGTCGCATTTCGAAAGTTCTCGAGGACCTCTTCACACCGGATGCTCATGCTGAGGTGAGTTTCATCCATGTGAAGCTTGGTCAACTTTTCACCCCACTTCCAGGAATCTGGTGACATCCTTGTTCGAACACGAGCAGATTAAAACAACTCTTCCTAAAGCACAAGATACTGCGCGACTGGCAGAGAAGGTTAAATTGGTCTCAGTGAACTGAGTGTGTGCTGACAATATTTCTTCAGATAATTACCATGGGGAAGAAAGGTGACAATGGTGCTCACACTCGTGCTTCCGCGTTCCTTTTGAAGCCAGTCGCTTTGTCGAAAGTCTTCTCCACATTTGCGAAACGGTACGCGGATCGACCAGGAGGTTATACGCGGATACACAAGTTTGGAAACCGCCAAGGCGACAATGCTCCGCATGCTATTCTCGAACTCGTGGATAATCCAAGAGACCTGAAGATGGAAATGACTTCACGGGCTCTAGGAATGGAGTTGTTGAAAGAGAAGCTGAAATCCCGAAGTCCGCAATCCATCACTGACTTTGGGCTCGGGAAAACCGCGAATCTCGTTCGGGCTGAGCAAAACCTGCAAGCCGAAGACAAGGGTATCCTACGACCAATGACACGATGGAATCTCCAAAAGGTCCTTCGGTACAGGGGACAAGAAGGTGTCAGGCAGATTAGCGAAAAGGCCACGCAGCATGCGGTGCGTTTGCGTCATGTTCTGTCTCCCAGTTTACTTACCAGCAGTTCAGGATGAGTTGCTGGCGTCTCCTTTGGCGTACAAGTCTATGCACGAAGAAAAAACAACTCGACAACCCCTCGCAACCATAAGACCACCACGTCGCCTCGCTGGACATAAGCGGGTTGGGGAAACACGGCCCGCCCTGGTGATTGCCCAAGGTGCCCTTGCTCCTGCACCGGCTCCCGCGAAGTCGAAAAGGCGTGCAGTTTTTAGCATGGAGAATGCTTTAACCGATGGATTTAAACGACTTTGATTGTGTGAGACCCATCCATTTGGGTCCGCATCATCTCTAAGTGGATTTCCGATCCTGCCATAGACTATCCGCCCACCTGTTTTATTATTGCCTAATGCACAAAAATCAACGCTAGTCCCATGACACGAAAATAATCAAGACGTGCTGTTCCCTGTGGAGATCGGCAACCGCCTATTTTATTTTCTAAATCTTTACCACCCACCTCCTTCAGCGCCTGAAATTCTACGTCTCTGACATTTCACTCGGTGCAGACGGCTTGTATAGAGTTTCAAGCGTCACGGATCAACTCGTCGCAAGTTCGATGGCCACGACAGGTACATACGATCACTACTTGGCCGTCATGAAAAGTAGATCTGATAACGAACGGCCTTTCGGGCAGTGCGCGAATGGTCGTCTGACCACAGATAGTGCCTGCCTCACGCCATGCTGATAGTTTCGCAATTTGAAATAAGAAAGATAAGGTCCTCGCTGTAGGAGCCAGAAATCGATGCGATAAATTATAGGTGTCGATAATTATATGTCTTTGGTACAGGTATCGTGATACAACGCCCCAGGGTTGCTTGGTATATTCATGGTCTAATCACAAGGTCAATGGTTATGAGATACTCCAACCATGCACACCAAGGGTAGGACAAACCTTAGGTGACTGCAACGCTCAGTCATTCAGACGGTGTTCGTTATGTCTCGTTAGCCCACACATTAAATCGGTGATCCTTCCAAAGTCGGTCAACGCTCAGTCCACCTGGCTGCGACACGCTTGGTGATAGGGAATCGGTTGCTGTGCCGGAGAACAGCTGCGAGATGTAGCATTGAATATCTCTCCACGACTTTGCGCTGTCAGGTTTCAGTCAGATATGGGTGATCCTGCACCAACCACATGGTCAGACTCACGTCACGTTTGCGACCTTCGTATGAGATTTAACTGCGTATTGGTATGATGATCCAGATTCGAGAATGAGGGTGAGGGTTTCGGTAGGGTGTAGAAGGATGACGCGACTCGTTTGTCGCCCGTAATCCCTCAGCAATTGGATTGATACCAGGTCGTGCAGGTCATTTGTGAGATCGAGGAGGACATCATAGCCTTGTAAAGAGGGCATAACGTGACGAAGTCGACAGATAAATGTGCAAGGTCGATGGAGGCTGGCGTCTCAGACGCGGCTGCAGAAAAGATAAGAAAATAAAGATATAATCAAAGAGAGAAACAGGGGGGGAAAAACCAGTTTGTTAGACGTCTGCTCAGTATTTAAAGCCTCTTGTCCTCGCTCCTTCAGACGGAGATCAGAGGGAGTGTAGCCAAAATGCAAGGTGTGGTATACAATAACGGGGGGAATCAAAGATTCGGAGAGACGTCGATAATTATCGGCGATAGAAATGCAGCTGAGCGTGGTTAGATTCCAGTTTCATAAGAAGAATAGGCGATATGCTTGCAGAATGCCACGCTTATGCCTCAGGTTTATTGTCTTCGCCAGAGTGAGAAGGCGATCCTGAGTCACAGGGGGTCCGAAAGGGGGATCATGGCATGGCAGAGCATGCAGAGGCAACGAGGCACCGTGTCAATCTTGAGCGCAAGAACAATTAGCTGTTCTGCGCGCTCGGTCAAAAATATCTGGGAGAACTCTCATCATGTTTGTGGAGAAAGATTGGAATGGTCTTACTGCCGGTGTATGGGCCGATTACCTCCACATCCGGACCGTCCTTCCTGTCGGATGTAGAAATTATAGTATACTCCATTAAGGTCCGTATTCGTAAAGAAATCATTGACTATAAGCACGCGTAATCTATGAATTGACGAGTCTTGGTGTTTTACGTCTGAAAGAACCTTCGGCTGTGATAAAGTAAGTCAGAAAAAGGCCATGTATGAGAGTAGTATAGCAGACCCATTGGTGGAACAGGCTCTGAATCAACATCTCAAGACTCACCCGGGTGTGGTTGAGCTTGCATCGGACGCTCGAGGTGAGAAGTGGTATTAACGTTGTCGCGGTAATAATTATCTGTCGGTGTAGGCGCAACGCCTTGAGTGTGTGCATAATTAGGGTAAGTCGGGTATTGTTCGACCTGAGCACCCGGCTTGTAACTGTCGTATTCGTAATTTGCATCTCTGAATCCGTCTTTGGGCTCCTGGGACGGTAAACTCATGATGTCGGAAGCGCTCGTGGAGCTCTGATTTCGGAGGTGTGTATACCTGCTATCCTGGCGAGATGCGGCAGAACGATGATTGGCGAAATCTTCGGATGGACGAGAATCCCATGGATCGCTTGTTTGAAGGGGAATGTTTTCCGTCGTCAGCGGCTGTGAGGGGCCCGGGACTTTCTCGTATTGAGCGTGATCACGACGTTGGTTTTTCCCATACGATGAAAGAACAAAGAAGAGGTAGATCTGGGTTGACGGGTCATGATCCATTGGTTGATACAGAGGGCAGAAGCTTACATGAACTGCAGCGAGAAGAGCCCATAAACCGCCCATAATACCAACATCTACCCATGGGAAGATGTTGCAAATGGTATCACCTCCGCTGGCGGTTGGATCATCTACGTTGAAGAAATCGGCGATACACTTTGCTTTCGCCTGGTCATGTCGTGTGGCAGAAACGGCTGCCCATGCAGCGGCTACTGAGAAAGCGGCGGCGGTGACCAATCCATGGAATGTGACGTATCTTCGATATAACGAAGGCTTCTCCTACTCAAGTTAGAATCGAGGAATGACGGGCACCGAAAGGTAGACTCACCCTGGAAACTCCAATAAAGCCAAGAACCTGAATCCCAGCGGCAACATAGCATAGAATTGCTAAAATCCATGGGGCGAAAGATGGAGTCGAAGCGCCAACAACTGTAGGAATTATCAGTCAAACACCTTGGTGTGATAGACCACGGTTTACTCACTTGACGGTGTGCCAATTGAAAGTGTGCCCACCACAATCCCAAGCACAAACTGCTCTACCAGCGTAAGATATATTCCAGCATTCACAAGAGGAATGGCGCAGCAGCAGTACTCTCTAGGCTTCATTGTAGAGGGTGTTGGAAGATCTGAAAAGAGAGACAACTGCGGGGAGGCCTGACAACGCCGGAGAAAGGATGCTGTGTAAATTACGTAATTATGCTGTACGTCAGTGTGACTATCTCTGTGACTGTATTTAGCGCCTCTGCTCAATCCCGCCGTCACATTGGTTGCTCCGAACCACATCGTCAATGCGTTCTCTTTCTATCGTCCTGCTCGGTCTTGTGGCTGCATCTACAGCCTCTGTGCTGCCTGAGCAGCTGCCTTTCACCGAAGTGACCACCACCCCGCCTGTTCGAACTACGGAAAGCTGGGGATGGGATAATTGTGGTGCGTACAGCTTGCCACAAGGCAGCATCGTCGTTCTCAAGGTCTTTCGAAACAGGACTCCCGACCGACCCAATTGACATTCAGTCTATTGAAGTCTACCCTGACCCCCCGCAGCCAGGCAAGAACCTAACTGTCAAAGTCACGGGTACCGCCAAAGAGAAGATTGAGGTACGTCGATGACGCTTTAACGTGCATGTTTTCTGACGCTCTTTATTAGGAAGGAGCAACTGCAGACGTTGTGGTCAAGGTGGGTGTCATCAAGATACTCACCAAGACATTCGATGTTTGCGAGGAAGCGTACGTAATATTCTGGCCATCAAACGAGTGGTTCCTCATTGTTTGATTGCAGTCGTAAGGCCGATGCCTCTGTTCAGTGCCCCGTAGAACCCGGTTCTTACGTCGTTGAACAGACGGTAGAACTTCCGAAGGAGATTCCGAAAGGTTTGTGGCGATAACGATGGTCCCTCGGCAAGAAATTAAATATTTTTTCTAGCCAAGTTCGTTGTCGACATAGCTGGATACACTGTGGACGAAGATCCTATGTTGTGCCTCAAACTCACGGTAAATTTCATGAAGCGACCCTTCTTCCGTGGGTGGTAAACGTGGATCAGAAGCTCGACAAGACATGCCCCTGTTTGTATTCGACCACCGGGTTTTAGTCCTCTGCTATTATGAACCACTCAGCCGCTGGCATCCCCCTTTGCAATAATTCTTGACGACGTGTACACGATATCTTACCTGCCATTGTTTCAAATGAATAGCATTTAGTGACGCTTCTTTGATCGAACTCAGAAACCTGCCATTCCCTGGCCAAAGTCATTGCGGATGCAAATGGGTTTAGGCCTCAAATCAGGCAATACCTTCAAGTAGTAATTACAGAAAGCAACTTCGTTCGTTTCACTGATCCGAAAGAACAATAGAACAGTACGTATGAGTGTCCCCGTATTCGCCGTACCGCATCGCCTGCTGCTTATATGTGTTCGTGATCATGGAATATGATTTCAATACCCACCATGCCAACAAGTACATTGCCGTTTGAAGTCCTACTCACATTCTGGGACGACGTTGACGGAGAGGACTGTATAACAGTACAGCGCATCAACGAAGGCGGATCCCCAAATAATACGACGGTATCCTTGGACCCACAAGAATGCATCTCGTTGGTCTTAAACGCAGGATCCACATATCGATATCTTTTAGTTCTTCGTGGACAAAAAGCGAGGATCTCGTGCGTTCCATTGGTTGCTGCATCCGCATCCGTTGATTTTCCCCCCCTAAGCAGCGTTAAAATATGGAAGGACACCAGAATCTCCATGACAGACGTCTTTGGTAACGAATATAGGCCACTGCCGGACGGCATTACAATCCTCCTCTCTAGACCAGGCGACGAGGGGGAGTAAAGTTGGCAATAGGCGGGTACTTTATAACCAAATTAGAGAGCTGTCGGGGTCTTCGGGTCGTGGGGAATGAGAAGCAAGTTTTCAGGACGCCATAGCTCGCCATGGAACCGCTCTTACGAGTATATTTTATGATGCAGTTGGAAGTTATATTTTCTCCTTGTCTTGATCCTGAAGTCAAGGCTACTGGAATAGCTAAAATGTAGGTAGCTACAATCAACCAGACCGGCTTGCTTGGACCTTGGCTGCATTCCTAAAAATCCCCATCAATACTCATGGCATCCTTGATTGATTCAGATGGCTCACGTGAAGATATTCCAGATAGTAGTTTGATTCTTGTAAATGGCGAAGCCTGTGAACATTGCTTAGTGAAGGCAGCACAAACATACGTCCACTATTACCGTCGTTGGGAGATGCCTAGAGAAGGGTCAATGTCCAATTAGTTGGCTGTCAGGTTCAGGATGTGGATGGAAAGTAGCCTACCCCATCAATGAGTTCATCAGCATACTTAATGACACGATTTCCTCCGTTCTCCTTCAATCCAAGCATACCAAATTGCCAGGGCAGGATACTGTTCCTCGCTGAGTAAAGAAAGAGATACATCGAGACCATCTAGAAAATCTTACCCGCTTCACAAAAAATCAGCGCTGCGCAGTGGTTTAGTGGGAAAAGTTCATGACTTACGCATGTTTAGTCTTAAGGGCCAGACTGATCCATTCTGGATAGATATCGGTTTTATTTTGCAAACCGGATACTCCAAATTCTTCGATAATTACAGGTTTTCCGGCCTTCTTTGCGGCTAGCAAAAAGGTCGGTGTCAATATTGTACCGGGTAGAGGGGTGTGAGTTCATACCATCAGCGTGGGCTTGAATCCAAGAAAGACCCCATGCTTTGTGGCCTGCAGGATCCTACGACAGTTTAATCGGGAACGTAAAATTGCAAAGTGTTGCTTACGAGATGCGAATACCTGTGGGAAGCATTATTAGATGGTGAAATCAACCAGGAGGGACAGGCGTACCAATACTGGGGATACAGATGCTAAAGGTTTGTTGTCAGCTCGCAATAATAGACGGCTTTGTAGTGAATGATACACACATAGGTACCAAAATCGATGTTGTCTAGTAGTAGGTCTGCATCAAAATCTTCACCAGCTTGATGCACATGAGCGTCTATATAGGCACATAAGTACAAGAAATGCTTACCTTGGCCATTGTAGTTATAGTCTGTGGTATTTTTGTCTGTCCAGTAGAAATGGCCTTCTCCTCCTGTTGTAATCATGTGGAACGGATCGCTAGCGTGTCAAGGGTCATTGTGGTACTCGTGTCAAGAACCACGAGGACGAACAGAGAACGAACGAAATCAGATTGTTGCTTGTACCACTTGCTCAGGAGCCCAGTGCCAGGCACACAATTTGGTCCACCAGGAAGATCGCCCAGACACCTCGCCTCGTTCATTAGTTCCCATGCGAATATATTTGGTGAGTTCCTGTATCTCTTCACGATGATTTTGACGTATCGCTCTATAAGTCAGCAGTTAATTGTGTGCAGCTAGTTCCACGCAGAAATACACGAACGGTAAGAGGCTATGATTTTGGGGTCGCTGTAGAAAACGTCATGAGTTGATCCGGCGCCTGCTATCCAGTTGACGTAGAGCTCAGATCCCTAGCACGCATATTAAGACCGCTGCTGGTTGGAGGTGAGAGGCCCACTCACACCATATCCAATCCTTAGTTTGAGAAAATAATTAGAACAATGCCTTCTGAAGTCAACTTTGAACGCATCATCGCTCACCAATTATTAGTGAAAGCAAGGATCACCTTAATCCCGTAGGTTCCAGCAGTTTTGATGACATAGTCCAATCTTTCAAGACCTTGGGGTCCCTCGTTGAGAGTCCAATTGGTAGAATTCCAGACCTGCGAGTATAAGTAGCTACTTTTAAGCGAAAGGATAATCTTGACGCACTTGATAATAGGTTAGCCCGGACTTCTTGGCTCCATCCAACTCTGAACCATTGATAGCATTAAAACCCTGCAGAGCAAAGAGCGAATGAGTGGGTCATTCTCACCCGGAACTGGAGGTGAGGACGTACCCATGTTCGAAGAACCTTGATGCCAGCTCCTTGCATCTCCTTGAAGGTTGCATGGACGTCTTCTTTTGTAGTAAGAAGAGGTAGCCACTGTAAAATGAATCTCCGTTAGAGTTCAGGTCATCGCAAAATTGGGAAGCGTACATAGGAGTTTGCTCCTACAAAATTCTGTAACGCTTTGGTTAACTCCAGTTCTGGGTCCAAACGAAATGACATACGAAGGGTTTTCCGTTGAGTCGAAATTGCCCGTCCTTTTGGGTTACTAGCCCTTTTGGTTTCTGGGTCGCGTCGACGGACGTGTCTTGCGCCTGGACAAGCGCAACGAGTCCAAGAAAAAGCAATGAAAGTAAGGCGCGCATTGTAGGAAACCACATCGCGGAATCCACCTATGAACGTGGGTTAAATATTGGAAGACCACAGTTTCTTCGGTATAACATCGGTCACAGACGCCAGTAATACTCGGAGAGCATCGAAGTCGCATATTCTGGGC
>Ga0247741_1001991_pt1 | contig 11350 bp, 8 predicted proteins | sample UWRJL213509R2_FD_180945 | JGI IMG/M metagenome (GOLD analysis project Ga0247741, IMG submission 180945) | Plant litter microbial communities from Arlington Agricultural Research Station in Wisconsin, United States - UWRJ-L213-509R-2 | ecosystem: Environmental > Terrestrial > Plant litter >...
CTTAATTTTCATCGGAATTATCATTGTGTCGCCAGAAGCACCCAGCGCTGTATAGCGTGTTTGGGCGACATTGCCTCCGATTCCCTGCCCCAGCTCTTCAACATCCACATCTACTTCGACATCGGGCGCAACCTTTTTTAGTTATAATTTCCTCTTTCACACATGTAGGGTCGTGGTCCTTTATGGGCGCGCCGCGCCACAAATTCATGGCCACTGATGTGTTTGCATTGTGCCCGGCATAGGTGGCCGAACGTTTCCTCTGGCGGAAATTTGACCTTGTCCCTTGTCCACCCTCGACTTGGCTGGGGTGAAAATTTCGGCCAGCGCGTCACAGGTCACACCCCTGGCCGAATTGATCGAAATGGTACAGTAATCTTCAACGGGTGCAAACCAAAATTAAAACAAGCTGGTAGGTGTTCAGCAATGGACCGTACCGGGTAACACCTCACCTCACCTATGTGCTAAAAACACACCGTCTTTTCGTGCCGCATTAGACTAGCTATGTATGCTTGATGTACGTGGTTTGATAGTAATACCACTATTGAACGCGTTTTGGGTGTGTCAAATTGGCCCATATTTAACTGGAACCGTGGTGTTAACCGCTTTTTTCCTCCTGGCATACTAGTATAACTGTGCTGGCCAAATACTCAGCGTAGGTTGGAAGTTGGGGAAGCCAGTGTTGGGTTCGAGGACCTGTCTGCCATGGCTCAAGACATCTTTAATTTGCACCTGCCTCAGTCCATTTTTCAAGCCGAAAAGGCATGTATATTCCTCTAGATACTAAACTTAAAGTGACTACTATTGATATTTCGAAGCGAGCCTTCCCTACTTGCGAGAGGATACTTGATGCATATAAAATCTTGTAGTACTGTACAGTTCCGACCAACTCTTCGGTCACGCGTCACAGCAGTTTTTTTCTGACCCCGGATTTAATTTTTTCTCGATTTATGGCGATTTTGGGGAGTTGTCGGAAAAAATTAAATGGTCACGTGCGCGAAGAGTTGGTCGGAACTGTACAGTAGATGCATCTGAGCGTGAGATTTCGGTGAAGGAGACTCGGCCCGATCGCTCTTTCGACCGCACGCTGACAACAACGCAGTGATTCTCGCGTGCGCAATCGCTAGGCTACGGGCTCGCTACCACATTTCGCTTTTGCTGATGGCCTCAGTGAATGCTTACACTAGGATTCTCGAAAATCTTCCCCTCGAATCTTACTGACACGAACCGTGACTTGACCTGGGAGTCGATGCTTTAGCTTAAGTACTTTCCGAAATTGACAAATGGACCTACAACTTCAGGCTGCGTTCACTGTTCCGAGACTCGCCCAATAATTCCAAGAATTTAAGATGCCATAGATACCCCAAGACTTTCTATACTTATTTTTTTGTTCCTAGATGCTCCCAGTACCTTGCTTCGGACTCCCAGAAGTAACCACTGATTTCATCCGAGTCGTCACGGTTTTGGCCATCGCGAGTTGGAAATGAGGGTTACTCGTCAACCACCCTCGAAGCCAGAACGGTTACGGTAATTGATGCTATATTTCTGTGATACGATAACTCTACTACTTTGGCAACTGGGAGTATCGTATCCCCCACCGTCGTCCTAGTAGAAAACGCACGGGAGCCAAGCGATTGCTTCTTATGGCATAGCGAGCGTTACCTATGCCTCGCCGTTGTCATGGTTTGGCGACTCCAGAAAACATATAAATCATTGAATGTCGTCCAGGGTTAGGCGAGCCCCCTTCTGCCTTAACTCAAAGGCTCACATCTGTCTTTACCCCTAGTCTCTCGTTTCAATATGTGAGATCCCCCTTCTTCCTCTAGGATGTTCATCCAATCGTCTAAATCATGTTTTATAGGCTCACATATAGTTCATCCAGCTCCCGCACTACGAACAGCTCAACAGTCCTTCCACTTCGTCTATCACAAAGACTGACACCACTACACGTCCATCGACTCAGTCCCGTCGAATGCACCTTTGACCGGCTCGAGAACATCCTAGATACCGCTGCCCTCCCGATTTCCCGTACAGTGCGCAAAGCAATGGCTGAAGCACACTCACGGAGTATGGACATGGAAAACGATCCGCCACTCAGTCCTTCATCGAGTCCTCGAGCGTCGCGAACTGCATTCGTCAACGGATCACCCAAGTCTGGACTTCTATTGGCTATATCCACAAACACCGCACGCGCCTAGCGCAGACACATGGCGCCACTCTGTCAATACCCTATATACCACGAGGAATGGTGATTTCTCATTCGGATAGGCGCGCAGAGATCAAGTTTTCTTTGATTGTGGAAGAGTGTTTATTTATTCATCAGTATACCCGTGATACGTTAGCGTACGGCTTCTAATGATGGTCAGATTGTATCATCGTACATACTTACTTCGACTGATACTCGGTAGCTTGCATCAATGCGACTCCCAATTTTTATCTCCCAAGTCAGGATACTTTATTACTTATATAAATGACATAGGCGCCCGCTGCTTGATGATACAGTAATATTAATGCTGCACGTGTATTATGGTCCGTGCGCCATAAAGATATTACTCCGATTCGTACCTGGCAGTCGCGTCAAACCCCTTTGTTCATTTCTCCCACAGAGGACGCTCCTGCGAACTCGAACTCAATTGCCGGTCTGCATCTAGGGACTTGCCTGACTTGCCTTACATGAATGTTCAATCCCTGCCAATCAGAATGTTTTCGACTTCCAGACTCTGTTCTGATCTTCCCAGAAGGTCATCGCAGACAGTTCAATATGGTTGTAACAAAACCATCAGCTAATCACCTGGAGGCTGGAGGACAGGAACCGGATTCTAGTTGTGCGTGGACCTGGGATACGTGCTGGCGGTTATTTTGTCCTAATCGTCTCAGACTCTGCTTGGGGATGGGACAGTCTACATTTCCCCCCGCCGTTAGAAAACACAATCAAAGCCCACTGGACTGGGGAAGTCTATACATACTTGGTGCCTGAGACAATCTGCGTCTCAACCGTCAAAGACCGACGTCAACGACGGTTCCAGTGCGACCACTTGATTTGTTTCCATTTCATTGTTTTTGATTGACGGTCCGGGCATCAGGGCGTGTGGATACCTCAGCGTTCGACGTGAGATGCGACTTGGATAAGCTGGCCTTTCATGGAAGCCTAGACGGAAGTGTCTGAACTTGCTAGCTTATGGTATCGACTTCAGAAATAACTTGAATGTGCCAAGCCTCTAGCAATTTCTCCACGCCTTAAAGCTGTAGAGCTGTTTTTGTTAAACAATTTCTTTGGCTTCCATGAGATGCTTTCTGTTTAGCGGGTATTATTAGGCCAATCAATCGACACTGCCGTCACTGGTCCAGTCGCTGTGGTCTAAACGGCACCTTGGTATTGTATCACTTCTGCCCGTAGTTCCGGAGGGGATTTCCGTTCCTTATCCTAAGTGAGACCGCAAACCGCAAACAAAAATGGCCGCCACCACCTGTCATCGCCAGAAGGCTCATCTGTTGCCCAGGAATTATGATGGACTCTTCCCAGAGAGACCACCCCACAAGCTTGCTTGGGGATCCTGGATCCTTCCGTCAATGTCGAGCTTGTCGGACACTACTGGTCTGTCTGAAAAACAACTGTCGGTTAACTACAATCATTACAACGCCGACACCGAGCTCTGGCCATCCTTAGCCTACAGGTCCTATTCAAGGTACTTGTAGATGCCCCGCAGGGGATGGTTTTTCGTGCAAATGAACATCGCCGTGCGCTTGGCCTTCGCAAATGGGATGCCCTTGCACTATCATTGCGGTGCTATCAATTCCATACAATATTGATTGAAGTCTAAGTTGGTTCGATTAACAATAACTGAGACCCGGCCGAAGTATCAAATACAAAGATAGTATCTACGTAATACCTATATACAAATACGACTACACGATGCAGAGGTTGATGCAGTTTCTGAACGTCCATGGTCTATGCAAAGGCCGTTCACCTCGTGGTGACCTTCGACTTGCACTCGAAGCATAGTCCAGGTACAGACTGAACGGGGTGTACTGTCGAACTATTTCATGGAATTAGATTGAAGTCACAATAGCAGGAGGAGCCACAACTTACTATTCACCTCCATAGCAGTGGAGCCTACAGCCCCGCTTGGGGTAGCGGCAGACGGGGCTCTTTTGATCCCACATCTGGCTATGAGGACAGTTCGGCCTCCAGCAATCAATCTTTTAAAAAAGCAGAATTCTTGAGTATGGTTAAAAGACAAGAGTAGCAGCTAACGCATACCATACAGTTCCCTTCAACATGCTTCTCTTCAACGGTATGTTGGCACTCTTGGTAGAGCCTGGGGACGATAAAACGAGAATCTGATTGGCACATCGTGTCAAGAGCAAAAGAACGATGTGGGCGTGTTGACGTGCAGGCTTGGTATTAGTATGAGGTAACTGTGGGCAGCCGTCGAAGGGGTGAGAAGTAGTAAGTAAGAGGCATGGCCAAACCCCGGCTTTTATTTGTAGGCCGAGCGGGACAATGGGCGCTTAAGGTTGGGCGTGGCACTGATGGCATAGCGGTTTTGTTGCCACCCGTCGTGAGATTGGCTGTAACCTTTGCTCTCTCGAAAGTGACTCGCATTGCCTGTAAGATAACCTGTTTTTAATTCCCCGGGGGTTACAAAATTATGCATGCTGCTGCCGACTCCATTTGAGATGCCGAGAATGAGTTCTTTAGTTACCGGCGAAGGTCCATTCGGGTAATTCGTAAGGTCCATTGCATGAGAAAACCACAGGCTGCATGTCGCAGAAGTGGACAGAACGGAAGAACTACACCCGCAATCTAGTTCTCCGTCGACGTTCCTTACCATAATTATGCGATGAAAAGGCAGCCCCACATTCGTTGCCTATAGCGCTCATCCTGGTATTGATATCTAAAATTGGATGTGTCTTATATCGCATTCTGGCGATCAAGAGGCAAGAACGGATAGGTGGAACTATTTGGAAATTGAATTATCATTTGAGTTAGGGAATCAACACGGTTCGTCGTCCAGTATGACAAGGTCTGTTCTAACACAACCTTCCACACGAAAACTTGTGAACTTATTAGTATTACAACGTTGAAGTTTGATCCTGACTTGAGGTTGATTACAAAGGTAAATAGAGCTAACCTGTCATACTTATTGCTTAATCGTGTTCACCTTCGATGCGCGTTTGAGACCGCAAAGTCAAGAAATGTTCGTCATCCTCGGAATGCAAGCTCTTGATAGGTGTCTTTAGTGTACGCAGATCTTACGGTAAACTCCAGCTGGACATAAGAAACGTGTGTTTGTCCCATGAGATGGCGATGAAATCCTCCCTCATCCAGAAAGGGCTTGGACGACCCAGCCCCCCCCAGGTACAACGACAGCCGGTACTGGCCCGCACATTTGCTGTGGCATATCCCCACCAGCATCGTGGCAAAGACACCTAACATCGCTGAAGATCTCTCCACGGGAATAACCATGAAGACGGGTAGGTAGACGGAAATCCATATCCCTGACGCGCAGCTCCCGCAACGGATTGGAAAGGGGAGGAATGACAGGGTTGAATGGCATAAACCTGGGTTGAGAACTGTGAGCGGAATTACCAGCCGCCTGCAAGGTAAATAGAGTGAGGTCTTCGAAGAATATAGAGACTGAGGCGCGATTAAACAGAACGTATCCCCTAATCAAAATTTTCCGAGTGGGGGTAGTTGAATTTGGGTGTAATCCAGCTTGGTTCTAGAAGATTTCCCTTGATTAATATTGAAATCGCGGTGATACGGAAGAGAACGAATTTTCGATGGACGCGTCGACGAGATAATGTACAAGGGGGATATGTTCTTGTCCTCCATGGATTTCATCTTGAATATAAATCCAAAATTTGGAGCGTATGAAGAACTTGTTAGTGTGTACTCGGACTTGAGTTCCGTTGAAGACTTTTGAGCGTAGTCAGGTGAGACCGTAGGATGGGTGATAATTTACCAGATTAATTCGAATAATCACCGACACCAGTGGCATAAAGTGTTTCCTAATCGAAACAGGAGGTTTATGTTTGAAATCACCGATACTATTTGCTGAAGGCCTAAGCGTCAGTATGAAGGATCTCCAATCTCAGAGTTTTTACTTGATGTAACCAGTCTATTGAACTCGGGATTCAAGATTCCCAGCATCTCGTTCTTGGTATATGAGATATCGGGCGGAGAACGGGCACTGACCTGCGAGTTTCTGTCAATTCACGGAGGATCTCAAATACAACGTAGGCGACGAGTTCAGGACCGATGAAGTGAAGAAGAGAAATAAAAGATTCAGGGATGGATTGTGAGTCTTACATAGATCTGATGTGGCGTTCGAACTAGGTGATATCGTTCACGTTCCGAGCCTTTCAACAAAACAGAAGGAAGGAGTGCGTACCTCGCGTCGTATGGCGGGCACTATGGCGGGCATTCTGTACAAAAATTATTTGTACCGTAATGAGAGAATGACACCCCCCCGATTAAAGTACAAATTATTATTCGCGTGAGGTACACCATGTGAGGTAGCGTAAGTATGAATTTTGGTACGTACATATATGGTAATTGAAGTGAGGATTGTGTCGCAGATGGATAAAGATGTCGCAGATAGATTGAAAAGTATTGCAGATTGATGGTAACTGAAGTGAGAAATGGATGGATTGTGTCGCAGATAGATGGGAAAATGTTGCAGATAGATTAGAAAGTGTCGCAGAGAGTAAAAAAGCGTTGTGAATGGGGAAAATTATGTCGCACAGAGTAGAAATTGTCTGCAACATACACTAAAAGATATGTTCGTAGATGGGATGAGGGGCATATTTTATTCTTAAAGGACTCATTTTCTACTCTGTACGGCACAATTTCGCCCATCTGCAACATTGTTTTCACTCCCCGCGACATTTTTTGATCCATCAACAACATTTTTCAATCTATCTGCGACACTTTCGATCCATCTGCAACACAATTCATCCAATTCTCACTTTAGTTACCATATATGTAGTGTACCAAAATTCATATTTACGCTACCTCACATGATGTACCTCACGCTAATAACACTTTGTACGTTAATTGGGGGATGTCACTCTCTCATTACAACACAAATAATTTTTGTACGGAATGCCCGCCATACGCGTCGGGCGACCAGAGATCACTTCCAGAACTCTCTGTTGAGCTTTCGAGCCCATAATTAACTGGACTTGGTCGCAGAAAGAGTTATTAACAGACTGAAGAGGCTGAGTAACCAGCGATTGGATACTTACTGCATGGGCAAACAACGCGGATGTGGGTTGACCAGCTGGTATACCAAATTGGGTAATATCCCAGCGCGTCGCGACTGGCCTCGTGCTGCGAACGACAAAGATGCGGGAGTCAATTAGTGCTGACAGGTTGATCCGGGCATTGTGAAGCTGTCGAATATTGACATCGAGCTGATATGAACTTTTATTTTCTATCTTATATCTGGGAGCCTTGCGGCTAATTGTAAAATTAGGTGGAGATCAATCGCTCTCTGGTTTATGTTTGCATCGGCCGTCAGCGAGGGCCACTGGAAAAAAGCATGGTTGCATTCGGGAACTTGATCTTTCATTGTGGAGTTGTATAACATCACTCAGGGTCCATCGGCGGTCGGTAGTATTTATCCGTAGGAACGTAAAAAAAAAAAAGCATCTTGCGGAATCACATCCTTTCACGTGGTGTTGGGTCCTATTCCTCCACCAGCCGAAAAATGCACCCTACCTTCTAGATTACGGGCATGCAGTGAGCGTTCGTGTGACTATTGGAGAAACCCTTATTATAAGCCTTCTGAAACGAAGTTCTATGAGGGCTTACTTGGTTGAGGCTGGCATTGATAGTAATACTGCACAATTGTCGTTCATTACTATACAAATCCAGAAAGCGGGGAAAAGCCTACATCGTTGATGTACACACATTGGTGGCCTGATTGGCATGTAGCTGGACCGGTATATCCCTTTCCTGTGGCAAGAATCAGGACAAGAACGGCCTAGAAGGAGACTGTACATACCACCACACTGCCACCACTGGAGGTATGTAAGATAGTTAGACGACTTAGACTCGAACGTGTTAGGAAAGGCACGCACGACAGGAACATGGCCCGGCAATGGTGTTGGTGTTGTCACTATCGTAGTTACCCAACACGTACCAGTCCTGGTAAGCGTAGGAGTAGTCGAAATAGTCGGAATGATCGTTTTGGTTGGCGAAGAGGGAACAGGTAGAGAGTCCGTCATGGTTCCTCCGTCATTGAAAGTGCTACTGCTAGTGATCGTAGTAGGCCAACATGTGGTTGTCCCGGCATCACTGGATGAGCTGGAGTATACGGTTGTGCTGGGCTCGGTAAGTGTTGTAGAAGGTCTGGTGGTGGTGGTGGTGGTCTTGCTCGCCAGCCTTGAGAGAAATAAGCTTCTAAGGCGGAGTGATAACGATACTGGAATATTTACTGAAGCAGCGGCTTGCAGCACCGCAAGCCCAAGAAACACGAGTGAAGAAACCATGATGAGTACTCGGAGGGACGGGCAACAAAATTTGTAGGCCGGCAAGGTGAGGGCTCTAAATGCACAAAACCTGATACAGGCTCAGAGGGATGTACCTCGGAAAATATGCATGACAGGTGTTCGCCTTCCAGTCAGAGGGTATCAAAGCAGAAAAGCCTTGGCGCATCTGAGGAGTCCCACTGTGGTCTATTTAGCCCTATTCGCGAAGATCTTTCTCGTATGCGAGCCTTAAAAGTAATTAGGCTTCCTCTTACAGATCAGATGGATTCAAATATCGGCGTCCGCAGAGCACATCTGACCTTGGCCAAGAGACAGTCCGAGTGATCGTGTACAGTGTTATTATTGGTTTGACCGAGATCAAATTAACATTCTGGAAATTCGGTTGGAAAACAACAGACTATCTCACAATGGACTTACGAGCAACAACTGCACAGCGAATGAGACAGGAGATGCTTAGACAGTTTACAGTGGAAAGGTGCGATGCTAATGGTAGTTGAGAAGGCGTAAAGGTGGCCAATCATGATTCGTTTGTGGTAGAACTTGCTGCCATAAGTATACTCGATCAGGATGTCAATAAGCACGCAGAGCTCCAAGCCTAGGCTTCAGATCATGTTTTGTTGTGAATAGGTCGGCCTATTTTATTTTATTTTATTTTTGCATATTAGCGACAATAAAAGCCCTGAGTTATATTAATGAGCATACAATGGCTTGAGCTGAGGAATCTGCGACGGATTAGCGCCTAAGTGCGATAGAGGCCGAGGTAGAGATTAGATTAGATCTTGAGTTGCATCCGCATGCTGGCAGCGTGCTTGACCTTAAACTCAACTTCTCCCGTTCTCGAAATCATCTTAGGGCGAAATGACCTTCCAAAATCTCCCTCCTGAATTATTGAACCTAATATTTGATCTTGGTGCACGGCAATTTCTGGATGCCATGAATTACCAGCGAGGAATCTGGCGCAGCACATTCACTCTTCCGAGTTTGAAACCCATTTTTCGCTACCACCTCTCCTTATCCCATGTGTGCGCAACCTGGAGGGCCGTTTCAATCGGGTTTAGTGAGACTTGGAATCAGATTCACCTCACGAAACGTGCTCTCCGGGATGCTCCGATGACATTCCAATTCATGGGCAGGTCCATATCGCATCCACTTTCCCTAGAGTTCTCAATTCGACGCGAAATTGCCCAGGAGGATATAGCCGCAATAAAAGCATCCTTAAACCAATTCCTTCCCTCGAACGTCCATCGAATCCATTCACTTCGATTGGCGGGGCCCGACGTGTTCATTTCCGCCGTTCTGGACCACTTCGTAGACCATACCATTTGCTATTCGCCTCTCTCTCGACCATTCACACTTTCTCATCTGCATATCATTCAGAAATCCACGCCATCTGGTGAAACATTCCCACTGGATCTCAATCTCGCTGCACCTCACCTGACACACCTACGAACATGTGGCGCACCTGTCTTCACATTTCCTCGTTGGTATCTTGAGGAGGTGGTTCTCGAGGAAGGAATACTTCTTTCTTTGAAGAATCTATATCATATCTACAGCAAGACTCCCACGAAACGACTAGTGCTTAACGGGATTACAGTTACTGGTGGAGCTCCAAGGGCTCGTGGTATACCCTCAGCCCAACAGTCGTCAATTACATCCATCGCCTTTTCTAATCTTCAGACACCTGAAGAGGACCCTATAATTCGTGGCCTTGTCTATTACAACTTCTTTTGTTCATCTTTCCCTCGTAATCTGCATACCCTCAAACTTGCAAGGTTGGACGATGACCTGATGAACAGTCTTCACACCATGCTTGAAGTCGCCATCAAATCTCCCCCACCAATAGTATGGCCTCAGTTGAAGACTCTCTTTCTCCAAAGAGTCCCTCTCGAGACACCAGGGTTTGTGGTAATGGCGACGGCGTTCCCTGAAGTATCTGAACTGGAGATGGTCGATATGGGCGAAGCTAAGGATTGTTTCCTGAAATTATGGAACGCAAGCAAGTACACACTTTTTCCTTCCTTCTGGCCTATGCTCCAGGAGATCGTCGTTGATGGCAGGGTTGTGACACGATCCTAATGATACATGGGTTAACATGTCACTTTCCTGGTACCGCCCTTTGGTGCGTGCTCTCGGGTAATTGATAATACCAAAACTCACTGTTTTCTCTCGCACCATTTCCTAGAGATAAAATATGGAGACCAGGGCGTCACATTCTTGTTGTAAATACACGTGGATGCGCTCTGGTATAATTATATGTACGCCAATAAGGAAGCTATGCTCCTTACTAATAATTACTCTCAAAACTTTGAAATGCATCTCACCTGTCTCTGAATGCTAAAGGTGATTGTAGGACCCCTTACACTGATATTGTAGGTCCAATTGAGTATTCGGTGGTTGAAACTTCTGAATATTTGCAGCGTCGACTATACACTGCTTGCACGCTCTTTCGTTCCTCCGTGTGTCACGTCACTGGGCTTGGTAGTTACATTTCGAGCGAAGTGGTCATTGCCCAATTTGGCATCTTTTACCTATTATAGAACTGTAAGGTACCCTTACTGGCTGAGCACGGAAAACACGCGCAAGTCGTCCATCACGCACGCGCTTGTCTCCAAGGTATTATCATTATCTTTTATTGTTCATCATTTCCGTATTTCCATTATTCTGGACTGTGCCTCGATTCTCTACCTCCTATACCATTTTATCTACTATAAAAACCCAATGTACACTACGTTTTCTGTAGTGGAATCGATCCCCCCCACTCACCAGTCGTCGTCGTCGCCCAGTTTCGTTCAGTTCGCCCCAGTCGTCGCCGTTTCGTTCAGTCCACCAGTCGTCTAGATTAGTCAAGCCC
>Ga0247741_1001992_pt1 | contig 11346 bp, 10 predicted proteins | sample UWRJL213509R2_FD_180945 | JGI IMG/M metagenome (GOLD analysis project Ga0247741, IMG submission 180945) | Plant litter microbial communities from Arlington Agricultural Research Station in Wisconsin, United States - UWRJ-L213-509R-2 | ecosystem: Environmental > Terrestrial > Plant litter >...
GCGACTCCCGAGCCCCTCGAGATCAAGACCAGCGCCCCCGAGCCCGAAGTGCCCGCAGGTACCGAACTGGTGAAGCTCACGCTGCGCGAAGCGCTGCGCGACGCGATGGCCGAGGAAATGCGCAAGGACGACCGCGTCTTCGTGATGGGCGAGGAAGTCGCGCAATATCAGGGTGCCTACAAGGTCACCCAGGGCCTGCTCGACGAGTTCGGCGACAAGCGCGTGATCGACACGCCGATCACCGAATATGGCTTTGCCGGTGTCGGCACGGGCGCGGCGATGGGCGGTCTTCGCCCGATCGTCGAGTTCATGACGTTCAACTTCGCGATGCAGGCGATTGACCATATCGTGAACTCTGCGGCCAAGACCAACTATATGTCCGGCGGCCAGATGCGGTGCCCGATCGTGTTCCGTGGGCCGAACGGCGCTGCGTCGCGCGTCGGCGCGCAGCATTCGCAGAACTATGGCCCATGGTATGCCAGCGTGCCGGGCCTGATCGTGATCGCGCCCTATGATGCGGCGGACGCCAAGGGTCTGCTCAAGGCAGCGATCCGTAGCGAGGATCCAGTCGTGTTCCTCGAAAACGAACTGCTGTACGGCCGCACGTTCGAGGTGCCGGCGCTCGACGATTACGTCCTGCCGATTGGCAAGGCTCGGATCATGCGCGAGGGCAAGGACGTGACGATCGTCAGCTACTCGATCGGTGTCGGGCTGTCGCTCGACGCGGCCGAGGCACTGGCGGCCGAGGGCATCGAGGCGGAGGTGATCGACCTTCGCACCTTGCGTCCGCTCGACAAGGAAGCAGTGCTCAAGAGCCTGAAGAAGACCAACCGCATGGTCGTGGTCGAAGAGGGCTGGGCGACCTGCTCGATCAGCTCCGAGATCGTCGCGATCGCGATGGAGGAGGGGTTCGACGACCTCGACGCGCCGGTGCTGCGCGTGACCAATGAGGACGTGCCGCTGCCCTATGCCGCCAATCTGGAAAAGCTGGCGCTGGTCAATGCCGACAAGATCGTCGCGGCGGTGAAGAAGGTGACGTACCGGGGCTGATGCCCCGGTTCAGCCTCCAGGGCAGGTGGAGGCCGTGACGCCCGGTACCCTATAGACTCCGTTGGGGTGCAGGTTGGTGGTTGCGCTGTCATCGCTCAGATCGCGCCGGTCGCGGACTGCCATTGACGCGAATTCGACGAATGTCGTGGTCGGCGCCAAGGTGCCACGTCCCACCAGGGGAACGTAGGTGTAGAATACTTCAACGAACATCGTCGCGTTGTCATCCTGCGCCGTCACCTGCCGGCCCACAGGTCCGATCCCGGTCAGACCCGTTGTGGTATTATTGGCGGGATATTGTCGCGCATAGGTCGTCTTCGCTCCGTAGCAACGACGCCAGCCGATCTTGTACGTGCCAGCGGTATTGGGGTTCGCTGTCGGTTCGAGATCGGTCAGGATTACGCGACCGTTCTTTTGCAGGTCCAGTTCGCCCGACTGCATCTGCGCACCTGTAAACAGGTCGTTGATGTCAGCCTCAGTGATCCTCTTGGAGGCTAACTGGCTGCCGCTTCCCATGCGGGCGGCATCGTCGGCGATATGCAGTGCCAACTGACTGATGCGGAGCTTTGCCGTGATATAGTTGGTCAATTCCGCGCCCGTCAGGGTCATCGTCAGGAACACCGGCAGGACGAAGGCGAATTCGAGCAACGCAAGACCGCTCTTGTCGTCGCGAAATCGGGTGGCGAGGCCTGGGAGGGAAACAGTCATGGGCAATTCCTTACGGTCGGCGTGCCGTAACTTCCCTGGTCGCCATAGGGTTGATTGGCGAGGACGGTCGCTGCGCTGATCCTGGTCGTGTTAGACCCGCCAATGAGGCGGTACAGGGGGAAGTAGCGGGGGTAGCTCATCTCGACGGTATAGACAGTCTTGTCCTTCGCGCCGCCCTGGCCACTGTCGCCGCCGTCATCGTCCCAGTTATTGTTGTTGTTGGCGTCCTGATATGGTTCGCCTGCGTCACAAGTCCCATTGGCGTTGGTATCGGTCCATGTCTCGGCCTGCGCGGCAGCAGCGGCCGAGAAGGTGCGGTAGAAGCGTCGAGTGATATCGATCGTGGCGTTGTTCGCGATCGCACGGACTGACGCCCTGACCTTGTTGTCGAGCGCAGTCTGCTGAGCCGCCACGGTGCCACCTTCGAGCGCGGAGTCGCGGGCCACTTTCTGGACGATCCCCTGCAATACCGACCGCATGTAGAGGGAGTGGGCAGTGTCGAATGCGCCGAGAATCAACAGGCCCATGACGGGGGCTATAATCGCGAATTCGACAACCGCCGACCCCCGCCTGTCCCTGCCGAAAGTTCGGAACGCGCACCTCACTTCGTCAGCCTCAACTGCGAAATCTGGTTGGCGATCGACCTGAAGGTCTGCTGAAGCTGCACCGAGTTCCGTGCTGAGAAGAAGCGGCCGCTCGTGGCGCAACTTGTCATCTGGGCTTCAATCGTCGGGTTGCTGACGCCGAACCAGATGACCCACAGCGTGATGTTCTTGTTCTTGACCGCGGTGCAGAGCGCTGCCGTCCGGGCGTTGACCTGCTGGGTCAATGTACCCGAGGTCGTGCAGCCGTCCGTCGGTGCGGAGCCTGCATCGGTCTGACGACGATCGAACCACCCCATGCCATAGGCCTGATAGTTGGACACCGACGTGCAGGCGTCACCATCAGTCATGAAGATCAGGTGACGCTCGATCTCGCCACCGCCCGACGCGAATTCGTTCTCGGAACGGAACAGTCCGGTCGGCGATAGCAGGCGGGCGCCCCAGAGTAGGCCGATGTCGTGATAGGTATTACCGCCATTCTCGTAGAGGCTGTCGACATAGGCGTCGAAATCGGCTGGATCCGGCCATTGTTGCAGTTTCTTGGCTTCCTTGAGGCAGCTATATCCCTTGCCCGTGAAATTGGTGAAGGTGGTGATGGCATTCTGGTTGTAGGCAGAACTGTTGCTGTAAGTGGTGCGACGCACCCATTCCGCGTCGTTGAGCGTCGGCTTCCACTGCGTGGTGGCATCCCAGGCGCTGGGGGCGGAATCGATGTCCAGATCCTTCGCGCCCGACGGGATCGGGCTGTAGCTGGCCTGGCGAACCGTTTCTCGTTCTTCGACGCAGCCGTCCCAAGTGACGGTCTTGCTGGTGAAGTTGTCACCGATCGGCAGCGATATGGCGGTTGGGGCGTTCCAGCCCAAGCCGTTTTTCATCGCTGCGAAATTGATGGTTACAGGCTTGTACAGCCAAGCAGGCACTGCCACGGCGCCGGGCGTCGTGCTCGAGACTTTGGTATATGTCGCACGGCGTTGTATTGAACGCGTGCGAACCTGTATCACGCAACGCTTCGTAGAGCTGTTGTAGGAACGCTGATAATTGCTCTGCGTCAGGTCAGTATAGGCTCTGAAGTCAGTGTCGCTCTCGTTGCTGCCACTGCTTGCGGCCCCTGCCGTAGGATATTGATCCGCCGGAATGCTGAGCGCGTTGCTGCACGCGGTGCTGTTATTGGCGGTCACTGCTGTACCATAGTCGGTCCAGCCGCTCCAGGCGCCCGCATTGCGCGTGGAGGGGTTTCCGCCCGAATCGAGCCAGCTATTCCACTGTCCGTAGATCACCGATTGTTCGCGTGACTGATAGGTCCAACTGTCCGGGAACCAATTGCTGGGCAACAGCTTCCCGACATTCACGTTCATGTCATACGGCACGAATCCGAACCGGACCTGCACCTGGCTTCCGACGCCCCCGCTCGGCGCTCCGCCGTCGCAATCCACATTGGTGTCCTCGCGGGCCACGATCTCGTAAAAGCACTTCACGGCCACTTTCAGGCCCGCCAGCTTGGACGACGTGTCGCCGCTGAGCGTGTCGCCCATCGACCCCGTATTATCGAGGACGAACATGACGTCGGTATTGGGTAGGCGCATTTCCGCATCGCAGGTGACCGCCAGGTTGGCATATGCCCAGTCTTTGGAAACGACCTTGACCAGGGTCATTTGAATCTCGACCGACGCCGCGCCCGATACCTTGCCGGCACTTTCCGAGAAGGCCTTTGTCAGGTTTCGGGTTCCATAGCCGTTGACCGGGAAGTTCGCGTCGAAGAACTTAACCGCAGTAGCGTTCGGCATGCCGTTGCTCTGTGACCAGATTCCGCCGCCCATCGCCTTGCGCCCGGCGAGCGCGCCAGCGTCACAGGCGTGTTGCAGCCGCGTCTTAGTGATGTACATCCGGCTGATGTCGATACCGCCGCCAACCAGCCCCGCCAGGGGGACCATTGCGATCGCCATGATCGCCAGCGTGTTGCCCCGTACATCGCGTGCGAACCGGCTCAAAAAGCCAAGCGGCTTCGCTAGCATCTTCGGCTTCTTCCCCAGCATTCGCGTGCCCCACCCGATGAAAACAGTCCCCGGTCGATGCAGTATGCGGGAGGAAGAGATAATTACGGTTCAAGCGACATGGTTAACGCCGCGCTTACCCTCCTCTTTTGCGGGCGGGTAGCGATGAGCCGCGAGGCGGGGGGGCAGGACCCCGAACGGGCGCTCGCCCTGTCTTATGCGCCGCGCACCGCGCTGCCGGGCCTGGCGGCGTTGTTCGCGCTCGACGACAGCCTTGCCGCCATCCTGCGCACCACACGCGAGCCGATGGTCGGGCAGATGCGGCTGACCTGGTGGCATGAGGCGCTGACCCGGCTCGATACGGCATCGCCGCCGGCCGAGCCGGTGCTGCAGGCGCTGGCACGGGATGTGGTGCCGAACGGTGTCTCCGGTGCCCGGCTGGCCTGGATGATCGAGGGCTGGGAGGAACTACTCGAACCGGAGTTGGACGACGAGGCGATCGCCCGACATGCCGCGCGGCGTGGCGGCAAGCTGTTCGAGATGGCCGGGCTGTTGCTCGGCGCGGCGGAAACCGACCCGCTGATTGCGGCGGGCGAGGGATGGGCACTGGCCGATCTCGCCCGGCATCTGAGCGACCGGGCTACTGCCGACCATGTCCTGGCGCGCGCCGCCGCGCCGCTGGCCCAGGCGACGCGCCGGACGTGGAGCCGGCAGGCGAGGCCGCTTGGTGCGCTGGCGCATATCGCGCGTCTCAACCTCGATATTCCGTTCGACCAGCCGATCCCGACCGGCGCTCCCCGGCGCGTGGCGCGCTTGCTGCTCCACCGATTGACCGGCCGCTAGAAGACGATAGCTTCCCGACACGGATCGGGAAGGAGAGTGGGGATGTGGCGTTATGTCGCGGGTGGCGCTTCGGCGCTGTTGCTGGTCACCGCGGGGGTCATGCTGTCGACCGGCAAGGCGCGCCCGCCATCACCGCTGTCACCGCCCCCCGCCGCGGTCGCGTCGCAGGACGAAGGCCTGCCCGACAATGTGCCCGAAGCCAGCGCGCGCACGCGCGAACAGAAACGCTTCGATCGCTACGACAAGGACCGCGACGCGCAGGTGACGCGCGAGGAATATCTCGCCCAGCGCCGCAAGGCCTATGCGAAGCTCGATGCCAACCATGACGGGCAGCTCTCGTTCGACGAATGGGCGGTGAAGACGACGACGAAGTTCGCTGTGGCCGACAAGGACAAGTCGGGCGCGATGACTCCGGTCGAGTTCGCGACCACGGCGCCGAAACGTACGGTCAAACGTCAGCCCAATTGCCCGCCGGCACCGGCGCCGCGCGAGGACGAAGAGACCTGAAAACCTCCAACACTATCGCCGGCATGACGTTTATTTTTTTCTTCCGCTGTTATGTTGGAGTTCGGACCGGGAATCGTGGTTGATTTCCAGTAATTTGGGGCGGCGTTTCCCTGTTGTGGGATAACAGCGGAAAACGCCGCGATAACAGCGGAAAAAAGGCCGTGGTTTTCCGCTGTTCCCGGCGGAAAACCGTCCAACAAAATCCACCATGTCAAAGAACGTGCCGAGCCGCGCGACCTCGGGAAACCGGTCGCGCGGGCTGCCACGATCTTGTCGGTTATTGAATCAGCGGCGCTGGATCAGGCGGCCAGCCACTCGCCGAACGCCGCGCGGGCTCGGTCGGTGTACATCTTCTTGCGCTCGGCCTTTTTGGTGCGGCCGGGGATGGGCGGCATCAGGCCGAAATTGACGTTCATCGGCTGGTAGGTTTCCGCGACGGCCGCCCCGGTGATGTGGTGGAGCAGTGCCCCGAATGCCGTCTCTACCGGTGGTGGCGCCAGCGCCCGCCCGCCAAGCTCGGCCGCGGCGAAGCGGCCCGCGAGCAGGCCGATCGCGGCGCTCTCGATATAGCCCTCGCACCCGGTTATCTGCCCGGCGAAGCGGATATTGGGCTTGTTCTTCAGCCGCAATGTCGGGTCGAGCAACTCGGGCGAGCGGATGAAGGTGTTGCGATGCAACCCGCCCAATCGCGCGAACTCGGCATTTTCGAGGCCCGGGATGGTGCGGAACAGGCTCACCTGCTCGGCATGCTTCAGCTTGGTCTGGAAGCCGACGATGTTCCACAAGGTGCCCTGGGCATTGTCCTGGCGGAGCTGGACCACCGCGTGCGGCCAGCGCCCGGTGCGCGGATCGTCCAGGCCGACCGGCTTCATCGGGCCGAAGCGCAGGGTGTCGAAGCCGCGCTCCGCCATCACCTCGATCGGCATGCAGCCCTCGAAATAGGGTGTGTCCTTCTCCCATTCCTTGAAGTCGGTCTTTTCGCCCGCGATCAGCCCGGCGTGGAAGGCGGCGTATTGATCCTTGTCCATCGCGCAGTTGATGTAATCCTTGCCCTCGCCCTTGTTCCAGCGGGACTGGAACCAGGCGGTCTCCATGTCGATCGAGTCGAAATGGACGATCGGCGCGATGGCGTCGAAGAAAGCGAGCGAATCCGCGCCGGTCGCTGCGCCGATGCTGGAGGCGAGGCCGGCGGCGGTGAGGGGGCCGGTGGCGATGATGGCGAGGCCGTCTTCGGGCAGGGCATCGACCCGCTCGCGCGCCACCGTGATGTTGGGATGCGCGGTGATCGCGGCGGTGACGCCGGCCGAGAAGCCGTCGCGGTCGACCGCGAGTGCCGAGCCCGCGGGCACCTTGTGGATATCGCCCTCACGCATGATCAGCGAGCCGAGCGCGCGCATCTCGGCATGGAGCAGGCCGACCGCATTGCTGACCGCGTCATCCGAGCGGAAACTGTTCGAGCAGACCAGCTCGGCCAGGCCGTCGGTGTGGTGCGCGGGCGTCATCTCGCCCGAGCCGCGCATTTCGGAAAGCTTCACCTTGAAGCCGGCTTCGGCAAGCTGCCACGCGGCCTCGGAGCCGGCGAGGCCGCCGCCGATGATATGGATGTCATGAGTCATGGCGCGGGCAGATAGCAGCGTGTCCGGCGATGGGCCAGCGGGGTCCCCGTGCCGAGGAGAGCAGGTGCCGATTCATACGACGCGACCGGCGGGACAGGTGAATAAGGACCCGTGAGCGGTCGCCCGGCATTGGGTCCTGCTTGTTTAGCGACCCACCGAATAGTTGCCGGGCGCGATCAGGCATCGTTCGAGCTAAGCAAAATCTCCCAGCTTTTCGGCATCATCAGGCAAATCATGGTTTTCCGTTTGATCGTTCGGCGCTCCCGTCCCGGGCTGTGTGGACATATCGTCGGGGTCAGGCTCGTTGCCGGGAATGCGTGTCGGGTTCATGATCTTCTCCTTTGCAGTGCCACGGGAACGCACGAGCACGCGAAAACGGCACGGGAAGTGCTGCTGCTTTTCGGCGACCGTGAGCAGAACTGGCCAAGTCGGCCTTCCGGATCAGGCGTGAAGGCGCGGACCGACAACTCGCCACTTGCGCCCGAAGCTGCCGTCCTCTGCATCTCTAGTCCTAATAACCGCCGCTCTCCCGTCACGACCGTCCGAGGCTGCAAAATAACGCTGATCGATCCTAGGCCGCCCATTGGCTGGTCTTGGCATTGCCGGCGCGCCGGAAGGAATTGACGGATGGGGTACCAGACACCCGGAGTTGGTACTGGCTGTCAAAGTGCTACGTTAGCCGACATGAGGATAGACCTGATCGACGAGAGCACGCGGGCAGCGATCCTGCGTCTGACTATTGCTGAGCGGGAATGCCTCAAGCGCTGCCTGAGCCATCAGACTGCCAAGCAAATGGCCCTCGACCTGGGTATCTCTCCTCACGCCGTGGAGAAGCGGCTAAAGATGGCCCGCGCCAAGCTGGGCCTGTCCTCATCCCTTGAAGCTGCGAAGCTGGTGGAGTCGTTAGAGCGGTACGGTCGGCCAGGACCCGGTTCGTCGGACCTTCCTGCAGGCGATGTAAGGTCCGATGAAGTCGGCTCCCTTGCCGCCCCGCGAAACGAGACCGCGTGGATTACGCGGCGGCACCAAGTTTATGTGGTCTCAGGAGCAATGCTAATGAGCTTTTCTGCCGCAATAGCCGTGATGATCTGGGTTCAGCCATCTGGCGCGATCGAGGGGCAGACAGCCCCGCCAGCAAGCGTCCAATCTGCAGCGCCAACCGCATCAAGCGCCGTGCCGAACGCCGGCACCGAGGCAGCCTTGCGGCGTCTTGTCTCTGGACTTGCGACCGGCTCGCCCGATTACAGCAAACTCTCTCCGCAGTTCGCCGAAATCGTCCGCCGCGATTTGCCCATGACACATGCCATGTTTAGCGCGTTCGGCGAGCTGAAATCGGTGACTTTCCGCGAGCGAGGCCCGATGGGCGACGACACCTACAATTTGGTGTTCGCCAAAGGCGCAGTGATCATGTCGGTCGTGCTCGACGCCGAGGGCAGGATGGCGGGCGGCATTCTTCGGCCCGGAGGGTGAAAACCCCGGGCGCTGACGACGCGAAACTAACTTGCAGGGCAAAGTAATTGGTTTCGGAAATCGACCGAATGACACTGAGCGCCAGAGCCTGGGCGATGGCCGTCATCCGCGGTCATGGATTCAAGGTCCAGACGCGGTCGCCTTCTCCTCCTGCGCAAGCTCCGCACAGATCCGCGCAGTGTGCTCGTCGGCGGGGAAGGTGCAGTCGATCCGGATTTCGTCGAGCGTCACATCGTGCGGGGCGGCGAAGGTCGTGAAGGTCTCGAAGAAACGGAGTTCGCCGCGCGGGCTGGCGAAGGTGAAGGTGATGATCGGCGCGGGCTCCTCGCCGAGGTCGCGCAGCCGCCAGCGCTGTGGTACGCTAGGGTAGTGGAAAATCTCGTCGAGCAACTGCCGGGTCCGGCGATCGGTCGGGTTGGCGGCAAGATCGTCGTGCAGGTGGCGGATGAAACGGCCGGCTACCTCCGGCCAGTTGACGATGACCGAGCGGAAATCGGCGGGGTCGAACAGCTGGTGGAGCAGGTTGGCGTGGGGGCTCCGGCGTCCTCCGGTCAGCAGATTGTTGAGACGGACTGCCGCGGCGTTGGTCATCAGCACATCCCAGTGCCGGCTGATCACGAAAGCAGGGTAAGGCTCCTGGTGCGCGATGATCAGCTCGACTGCCTGGCGGACCCGGTCGAGCGCCGGCGCGGCAAGATCGCGTTCGGGATGCATCGCCGCATAGCCCGCCGCGCGGAGCAAGACGTTGCGTTCGCGCAGCGGCATGGCGAGCGTATCGGCGAGCCGCGATATCGTCTCGCGGCTGGCCTTGGCCTTGCCGGTCTCGATACAGCTCAGATGCCGGGTCGAGATGCCCGCCTCGAGCGAGAGATCGAGCTGGCTCATCCGCCGCGCCGCGCGCCATTCGCGCAGCAGCATGCCGATGGGCGGATAGGCGTCGTCCGTCGCGTGTGTGGCCAAGGCGAATCCTCCCGCTTTCGACACAGGTTAGCCGGGTTCAGGTCGCGCTACACGAGTCCTCAATCGTCGCCAGCGCATCAAACTCGATCAGCACGCGATCGTCGCCGGATCAGGGTGTAGCGCGCTTTCGTTCCGCTGGCTCAACCGCCCAGCCGGGGCGTGAGATATTCTCCCCCTGGTTGCCGGTAAAGCCGATCTTGTCGGGCCAGCGACCTTGAACGCGCGCAAGGAGCGCCGCGAGTGGTTCGCGCCAACTCTCGCCTCCCTGCGGCTGAGACAGCGAGAAGTGCATATTTCCATCCGAAAGAGCACCAACGAGAATCTGTGTGCCGGGCTCAGTGCACAGGCTGATCTGGAACCATTTGAAGCTCTCGTCTGGACGGACGTCAGACCGGATCGACCATTTCCGTTGATGTGCGAAACGCCCGATGATCGCAGCCGCTTCGTCCCAGTCCGATGGACCGACATAAAGGTCGAAGCTGGCGACGGAACCGAGCGAATCGCGACCATCGCGTAATGGGTTGTGACACGACCGATCGCGCGTGATTTCGGGCACGGCGATCGACGCTGCGGTGAATCCGACGGCGGCAAAGGCCAGCATGACGACCCGCCAAGGCGGAGTCCGGTCATGATCGCCTTTCTCACTGGCCGCGGCAGGTATCGCTCCGGTGGTCTTCAGGAGGAACCAAAAGACCAATGCTCCCACCGTGCCGAGCAGTCCGAAGCCGCCTACAACCATCGCGTTTTGCCGCCAACCGGCCCAAGTGTACGCACCGTTCACGACGGTTGCCACACCACCGACCGAGGCCTGGCTCGCGTGGAATGTCATCACCACGAATAGCGGGAGGGCGGCGCCGACCACGAAACCCGCGATGATGGCGGATTTCCATTGCACACGGCGCGCGGCCAGCAACACAGCATAGACTGGCATGCCGAAGACAAGGCCGACGATCAGGATCAGGAGGAATGCGGCCGGGTAGAGTCTGAGTTCTCCGCCGACCCCCGTAAATATAGCCGCCGCGGCGCCGGCCGCCGCAAGAAGCGCCATCACATGTGCCATGATCTGCCTTGCCGTTCTGGGCATGGTCGCTCTCCAAACTGTCATTACTGAAAAAAGAGAAAATGATAGGCGTGGTGGTCGGAGGTGAGCATGGGGCGGTCGTCGAACGTGGTTTCTATTCGCTCTTGGCCTTGGCGCCGGGGATGAAGCGGGCGACCTTGCTGCCGAGCTTCATCAACGTGACGAGGGTGGGCTTGGGCAGGGTGCGGACCTGGTCGTACCAGCCGCCGAGGGTTGAGATGAATTCGTGCATGCGCGTTACGCGGTCGCGGACATAGGCAGGCGCGGCCTTGTCGTTCTTCATGCGCTCGGAGAGTTCGGCGAGCAGGGCGAGGGTGGGGTCGATTTCGCGGCGCTTGCGCTCGGCGGTGATGCGCATCAGCATTTCCCACAGATCGGTTTCCGCGACGAAATGGTCGCGCCGGTCGCCCTCGACATGGACGCGGCGGACGATGCCGTATCCCTGGAGCTCCTTGAGGCCGGTCGAGACGTTGGAGCGGGCAAGGCCGAGCGCCTCGACGATCGCCTCGGCATCGATCGGC
>Ga0247741_1001993_pt1 | contig 11342 bp, 13 predicted proteins | sample UWRJL213509R2_FD_180945 | JGI IMG/M metagenome (GOLD analysis project Ga0247741, IMG submission 180945) | Plant litter microbial communities from Arlington Agricultural Research Station in Wisconsin, United States - UWRJ-L213-509R-2 | ecosystem: Environmental > Terrestrial > Plant litter >...
GTCCTCCGGAAAGGGCCCAATGTACGCAATTTGAAGACGACAGAGCGATCCTGAACCAGATGGCTCGAAACATATAAATATGTGGGCCACACGCATTTTTCGAAAATCAGGCGTATGATTGGGATCTTCCGGTTTGTATATATCTTCGTAAAAGATTCGAGCCAACTCCTCCTGCAGGAGGCTAGAAAGCTGGACGTCGTCGAACAGCCTCAGGACGATCTTGCTTACTGCGACTTGGTCAGAGGATTTGTTGCATTGAGATTTATGGAGTGGCCTGAGAAGGCGTGAGATTCTCTTAGCAAGTTTTGAATTAAGTGAGGCGAGGGAAAGTGTACCAATGGGCTTTCTGACACTGTTTACAAATGACGTGACGAAGGTGCGTCAGGCTTATTTCGCATCGCAGCGATAATGTTTCCTACCTCCCGAGAGCAGTACAAGGCATACTGGCACTAGATATTGAGTAGAGTTGAGCCTAGGATACGAGAAGCGCAATACAACTCACGCTGGCACATTTTTTGAAGGCGAAGCCAAGATTGCGAGGGGTTTTCAGACAGTTGGAGCAACAATAATTGAGCTTAGGTTTGTCCACGCGCGTCTCCCTGTCCATTTTCAACGATATGAAAACTAATAACAATCCCTGTCAGGTTTGTGCAGTCGTTAGAGAAGAAGAGATAAATCGATAAAGGGCTGACCTGTTCTTGGCTGGAGCCAATGTTGAACAGAGCGTTCGCTGGCAGGTTTAAGTTCCCCCAGACCGCTCAAGGCTTCCAATACGTGGTTACGTCATATCACGCTTCTTGCACATGCATTTTTGAAGCTTGACTACACGTGTAGCTTGAAGCTTTGAAGGTTGGCTACTTCGACATTTGGAAGCGGTAGGCCATCGTACGCCAGCCGTTACCGGTCAATGTGAATTCGTAGCTGGACTCGCCTTTTCGCTTTTGAACTTTTTTTGCTCCCCCCCCCACTCTCTCACCCCGAGCGTCCTATTGTCCACCCATCCGCAGGCGCCGTGGCCAGCCCCTACTGCATCACCCAGCGAATCAACAGAAAAAAGATATAGAAGGAATGGGGAATGGGGAATGGAGAAAAGGGAGCTTGCCAGATCATAGCCAGTCAGGACAAGGTTACTGTATGGCCACACAGAAAAAATGCCAGATCAACTCAGCCACGATATTGTTTCATATTTTCCAACTGCGGATACTTCGATTCCGGAGAGGGAGTGTGTTCGTTTGTGTGTAGCCTTGGATATATGTTCTTATGAACTGAAAGTTTGCAGGGAATCACAGCGGCCAGAGCTAACGCAGACCAATCTCATAGACGTCTTTCTCTTCCGCACAGACTCGCAGCAGCAGATCCTACAATTCTGCAAAATCCCCAGCCCGACGGAACAGACAGGCTTCGTGCATGTGCAGGTCAACGACTCACAGTTCGGCGAGCAAGGCAACAATCGGAACTGCCAAGACATTTCGTATCCTTATTAGTGGGTTGTCATACACTCAGATGAACCGCCAGACGTAAATCGAATCCATCAACCTATATTCTCTGCTGTGCAGGTGACGTCCTCGAGTCCGACACAGATAGGCATGCATCCTCGCCTTCCTCATCCTGCACCGCTTTCGGCAGCGACGGCGCCAAGGATCCATGCATGTCTCGATGTGGTCGTCCTCTCGCATGCTCGTTCACCCCAACCAGGACAGGCTGTTGGGGGTGTGCCGTACAAGAGGACACGGCGCTATCCTGACTCACCGTGCCTCCTAGCACCTTCCATTGCAACTGCAGGCTCCACATTTGTTGGTGTGTTGCACAACGGCACCTCAACAATCAGCGATTCAGGGGAACCATTCCCAAAGGCAGACACTGCAATAATAGCCAATCCTTACGCACACCCGACTTTGCAGGACATCCAATTTAGGAGGATGAAAGCTCTAGTGGCGGGTACGATGAAGAATCGAGACTAGGGCAAAATATCCGCTGGAGTTACGGTGCGCACGGAACGACCTTGCCTTCGCATGTGGATGGGTTGGTGTGGTGAGCAGAGGTCATAGGCAAATGGAGATCGAAAAGAATTGAATCTTGATCGCCGAATTGGAGCAGCCTATGATTGTTGAACCATCCGCGAACGGATTCACTCATCCTCTAGATGCAGCTTCTTCTACTTGCGCTATGCTTAACTCTGCCCTTATACTCAAGTTGATAAGTATGTACCTACTCTACAATCATAAGGGTGAAGAGCGGGGTTTTGTGGTTAGTAAATCTTTGGGCTTGAATATTTGGGAGACCAACTATGTACATGTTGGAATCTTGCGCAGTGGCACCCAGTAGAGTAGATTATCTTTCTGTATCATGTATATACGGCTTTTATACTACAAGAATATGAATTAGTACTTATATTAATAATGTCCATTTTATCGAATATTCGAGCATCCCGAGGCGTGCCCAATTGCATTTCCAACAGCACCTGAATCCATGATCTTGTCCCAAATTGAAGAAGTCAGTAAATGGTCGGTTACTCCGTTAGCAATTTTGAAAGTTACAGAATACATAATGTATGCGCAGTCGCGCCTTAGGTTTCTTTGACTCGATCATTCCGGATAAATCTGCGTCTTCAGGCACATTTTGGGAAAAGTACCACAAACATTGCAAGGAAAATACATTGCCTAGCACATCCGGCGGAGCGTGCCCTCCAGACATAAATGTTGTCTGGCTGCAGATCAAAATCAGTCGTATTATGAGCAAATGAGGACCAAGTCTTACATGCGACTCTCTACAACAAGTCAATCCACACTTATGACGACCCAACCGTGATACACTCGATACGTCGAAGAGGCAATGCGCAACACGGCCTGATAATGTCGAATGGGCTATTCATGCCGCGGCATATCTTTACGAGCGTGGACGTGAGTGATAATGTCGCAAATTTCCCAACATGTGTGACAGCACGTGACAACGCGTTCCCACCCCCTACAACCCCGCTCAACGAAATCTGTGTACTGTAACGCGCTGTCACACCTTAGAAAAATCGTTGGAACATGGCATTTTTGGCTGTGACAAATGACGTTAACTGTCCGTTACGGTGACCTGGCAGGCGTTGGAACGGACCCTAACCGGCTTTCAACGGCCGGGCCGTTGAAACGCGCCTGGGAAATTTGCGACAAATCTGACTATTTTTGGTGCTGGGGCGGTCTGTTGAAACTAGGAACGATCAATGCGTCAGCGAACAGTTTATGTGATCTAGGTCAACGGGTGAGGGCAACATATAACCAATGGCCCACTGGAGTAAGTGTCTGCAACTCGATTGCACTCAGAATCTGGGGAGGCGATAGCACTCGGTCCACCTCTGTCCAGGTCTTCAGGCATGATCACAACTATGAAGCCTCGCAGCGAACCTTTCGAGTCTCGACGCTAAAAAACAAGTTAGAGAACGATGAGATGGGGAATCGAAGCATGGAGTCGGTATTGAAGGGACTTGAAGCTTGAAGCTTGAAGCTAGAAGGCTCAGCATGGCAGCATAAATGCTGTGTAAATCTCACTGGCAGTGTTGTACTGACCCTTTCAGGGATGAATCCTTGATGATATAATATAGTTAGCTCTCATTATCCAGGCCTCAGACTCCATCACAATATAAGCCTTATATGTCAGGAGTTTTCTACTGCAGACCATCTACACTTCATCCTTCCAGCTTATCTTCCATCTTATGTGGAGATGCTGACATACAGCTTTTGTTCTATTCAAAATGAAAATAAAAGTAACATAGAAAATTTCCTCTCGTTTCAAGTACACGATCTCCTAAAGATGAGTTCATCATGTTATGTGAAAGAAAACTGTTCTGGACCCGCAGCAGCTGACATGAGGCGTGAAAGAAACCTTTCAAATTCAAATACCCCCATTCACTTGCATATGTTTGTCCCACTCCCTTCGCGCTTCTCCGCTCAGCCGTTCCCTACCCGATTCCAAATGTCCTTTCTCCTCATTCCTCATACCCTCATTACCCATCGCAGAATATTTCGCCCTCACCAGCAATTCGATACGGAACAATTACTGCTCGGACGCTCTGACGACACAGTACTTAGAGATCATTTCAAAGATAAACTCACGTTGTATGTAATCACCGCCATTTGGTATCTTTGAGTTATTTCCTGACTTTGCTTGAGGATTAATTGTTTCATTGCTTACATAAATCCTGTCAAGGCATCGCGTGTCCCTTCCAGACGTCTCCAAACAAAGTTCATCGCGCAATAAAAGTATATCAAGTGCTGATGTTTAGTGCCCATCTCGGCGGCCCCAACAAGTGTCGTCTTCGCGTGTGTAAGCAGTCGACAGCATTCCAGATCTGGCCAGTGACCCTTTCTAAGACCCAGGGAGGGTATATGAGGGGACAAATAAGCGCCGCAGCAATGCGAAGCGCGCCGCCAGGTGCTCTTTACCTTTTAGGAAAGCCGAGATCAGTGGCTATGCACGGCATTCCGGCACCAGCCAACGAGCTAAGTGTTGCCACATGCCACGTGAATGTGTGAGCACCAAGTTTCAGACACAGGGGCAATACTAACATGCGCTCTTACATTTTCCGCGACATTGAATCACTTGCCGAAGCTAATGTTCTTTGGAACCGTATCCGAGGAGACATAGTCAAGGGATGCCAACAGGGCCCCATAGAATATGCCGCATTGGTCCACATCAACAACACCATGGTTCGTGCTTCTGTTGCGACTGTCTGCCGTTTTCAATGTTTTCGTAGGCGTGCCTGTTGGCCTTGTATGCTAGGAAGGGATTTACTTCTAAGGACTCAGAAATTCATCGTTGTCTGGCGGCTGTGTGTGGAAGATATCGTGATCCAACCTCCGACATGGTCTTGGCTACGCGAAGTCTGAAGGAGGTCCTTGAGAGAACCCAAATGTCATTAGGTGCTTCAGGAAGCCAACTTATTCTCAAGTGTGTTATTCACCCTTTGCATCCTTTAAACCACCAGTCCCGGTCCCTCCTGCCGAACCCAAGGCTTCTCAGGTACGAACGTCATGGTTTTAGTAAAGCGGTAGAGCTGAAAAGAGCAATGCGCACCTTCAATCCCGCAGGACGATATCGCGACTGACAAGCCTCCAGGCTCTCAAGAGTCATCCACGCCTAGTAGAGTCTCGGTTCCTCCCACTGAAAACAGTGCTCAGGTACGAACATCGTGATATTTCAGTAAAGCCTGTCCAATTCACCCCAAAAGATGTCTAAGAGAACTGGAAAGAGCAATGGGCCCCCTTCAATCCCACAGACGATATCGACTGACGATTACCGGGGCTCTCCAGAGCCGTTGACGTTCAATACTCTTCCAAGTCCGAGCAATGGCGCAGGAGAATATCCCAACCACGTCTTGCTCGATGGCCAGGAATTAGGCAGATCTTCAAGAGAAGAACTTTTGAGTATCATTCAAGATCTTCAATCGCGCCTGCAATGTGCGGAGGACAAATATAACTCCATGAAGCAATGGCTACGCGACACCCTTGGGCTGGTTGCTCAGCAACAATTGCTCATCCTTCGCTTGGCCTCTCAGCCAACTACAGAAGATGATGGAGTGGCCGCTGTGCAGTCAGATATGAAAACTCGCTTCGAACCTCTGCAGACAGCGACACCCCCTTCTCTTTCATCAATCTCTCCAAAACAACCGCCTTTCCACCCTCTCCCGCCCACCTCGAGATCCGACGCTGAAAAGAGGTCATTAGAAGGGCTGGTGGAAGGCAGGAGGGGCAAGAAACATCGCCCAAACTCACCATCGGCCAATGTCTCTACAGATGACTTCGCCAAGGGCCTCGTCGATGCTTATAATGGACTCTCATAACATCAAGAAAGCTTGAACAAGCCAAATGATATTGACCGCAAGAAATTTTTTTAGAAGGACATAGTTATTGACCTTTATTCAGCCTAAGCTGAATAGAGGGCGCACTTTTATCCGCTTGAAGCTTCATTCCATCACCGCAATAGTGGCTGCGACGACTGGAGTGTTTTTTGCTATTATTGTGTTTTTGTCTATAGGAATTCGCCTAGTAGATATCACAAAGACTTTCAATTGCTGAGGGTGCGACATTCGCATATAAGATTTCCAGAGCAGAAACCTATATTCTCACAATACCGAGTTCCACAATATCACCATCTATCTAAGGGCTCCGCCTGCTTGGAAAGAATTCCGCAATGGGTGCTGTCTACAACTCCCTCGAGCGACAGAAGCTCAACGCTCCCAAATGCCATCCCAACACCCGTGTTGCAGTGCTCCAAAGGTTAATAGAGTAATATTGGATAATTGGCAGGATAGCGTCCACTACTCTGATTCTCTGGCTCTATGGTGCAGCCGGAGCTGGAAAGTCAGCGATTGCGCATAGTTTCGCTGAAAGATGCGACAGGGAGAGATGGCTTCTGGCGAGTTTCTTTTTTTGGTACTCTGCAGTGGAGCGTAACAATATCGACCAATTCGTGGCAACAATTGCCTACCAAGCTCTTCGTGCAATCCCAGCCCTGCGTCCGCTCGTTGAAGACGCTGTCGAGTACGATCTGATGGTTTTCCACCACTCCGTTGACGTTCAGCTCGACACATTCATCCTCGAGCCCCTCCTGCGGCTTCATTCAACAGGTTTCGACTTCCGAGACTGTCCATTTGTGATTATAATTGATGGTTTGGATGAATGTCAAGGCAATCTTGTTCAGTCAGCCCTCGTCAAGTCCCTAGCCTCTACTTTCCTTTGCTCTCCACTCCATATTCGCATTCTCGTGACCAGTCGTCCCGAAATCTACCTCCAGTCCACATTTAATTCTTCATCAATCTCATCTAATCTCCCGCGGGTAGCTCTTTCTGACGAATGCTCCCCAGACGAGGATATCTATCTATTTCTGGCGTTTTAGGCGAGATCACTGGGAAATCGTCGGGCCAGTTTATATTTGCGTCGACGACGGTGAAGTACGTTTGCGGTGACCCTTGCGAACTTCCGACACGGCGCCTGGACGTCATACGCAAGCTTCAACCTCCGCGAGGCGAAGAGGGTTTACCGTATGCGGAGCTGAACGCCCTGTACCATTATGTCCTCTCGAAAGTCTGTGACACCCAGAGGGTGATGCAGGTCCTTGGACTCTTGATTATTTACCCTGGAAAAGTTGAAATAGAATTGACCTACAGGGTGGACGATTTTCTCTTCTGGACTCCAGACGAAACACAAGCGTGTTTGAGTCAGCTTGTATCCGTCATCAACTGTAAGGCATTCGGAAAGATACGCTTCATGCACGCATCTCTACAGGATTTCCTGTGTGACCCATCTCGCTCTCGTCAGTTCTATTTATGTCGAGAATCTGTCCTGTCGAATATTGTACTTCTGGGGCTGTGTCATATGGGCCATGAGATGATCGACATCTCGAAGACAGGTGAGTCACTTCAAACTTCTCGTTTTTTTGAAGGCCTCACTTACGAGGTGCTATTTAAGATACCATTGGTTGCGTTGACTATGCCCACGTAATCGCCTCGTGTCTTAAGGAGGGACCTGCTTTCGCCATGGCACTGAAACGGGGATTGAATTCAATTTCCTTAAAAAAAACTTATAGAGCCTTGGACCGCCAGACCGCTTGTTTCTGAGTATTTTTAGCAACTGTCCTTGAGAAGCTGCAGTCTGCGCGGTCTGTCTAACAAGGCGTCCAAATGGCCGAACCCGACGAATGCTTGACTATGCTGATTTACTATAAACACTACTTCCCGATTCTTCAGGTCAAGTTCCCAGACTTGAATAATCTTCAAGCTCCGGTATTACAGCATTACCGGAGCATTCTAAACCCAGAAATTCACAGACCTCTCAGCGCTATCCATGCATAATTCCTCCCTTTTTCACCCAACCTTACGTACAGTACATTCTCATTCTCATTCTCTGCCATTGTTGACTTAGAATCAAATTTTTATCGATTCCGACTTTCATTCTTTTTTTTACGCACGCCCCAGTCCAGCTCACGAGAAGCTACCTACGTTCACGCTCAGTTCACGGCTCACGAAGAGCATCCCAGTTCACGCGTTCACGACCCACACCACAACCTTCCGTTCCTACCGTTCCACGGATTTTGTTCAACTCCTATATCAGACGACCGCTGGGATACTCGCACCGCCCTTCGCACAACAAACTCTCCGAGAATCATTCATTCGATTCTCAGACCAACAGGTCTTACTACAGTACACCCTCCTTGTCGCCTGATGCGCACAGAATATAATTCCAGGGACTAATAAGGATAGATCAACGCTCAATTTTTTCTTCCTAATCTTCGCCATCGTCTTCAAGAGGTTACCCTGGTCCTCGGCGTCTTCGGGAGCTTATTATCCCCATGCTAAATTCGATCTGATTTCTAAAATAAGAGTTTCCAAGACGGGTCACAGGCGTCTTCTTGGCGCGAAATAGTGAGTCAAGGGTCCGGTGCTGGTGACGCTTACCCAATAATCCAACAATCATTGTGTCAAGCCAAAGTATCTCTCAACAGTAGGATGACTCTATATTAAGCGCAGTGTATGAATAGAATAATAATTTAATAGATCTGTACAGGCTTTAATACTACGAACGAAATATGAGAAATGACGACGAAAGAGAGTGATTTATAAGATAACTAAATGCCACTCAATAATGCCCATAATATCAAATATTCGAGGCGTTGATATGAGTGGAACGCTGCGGGTGCCTATTCAATGAAAGCCCGTCATCTATAGGACTCAATGGGCACGGTCGCAGCTTGTAAGGACCATCGTGTATTCCTCGGGGTGCAGGTAACAATATGTGTACAGTAGGTGAGCGTATTCTAGAAAGATGCGGTCGCTAAGATACTGGCAATGGGTAGAAACAAGACAGGATTGGCAGATTTCGCTCTCTCTCAGGTCGTTGTACGTGCTCTAATGCCCATCATTAATCCGTGTATGTGCGCTGGAATGATACCGATGACAAGTGAGAAGGTACTGAGCACCGAAAACACGCGCTCATCTTCAAGCTTATATCATTTTATTTTATTGTTCATTATTACCATTTTTTTTGTACTGGACTAGACTTAGTTTTATGCATTACCTTTTCTGTAGTAGAATAAATACCCCTATTCGTGAGTCGTCTAGTCAAGTTCAAGTCCCTCGCTAATCGTCAAGGTTAGTTAGGTATAGCTCTCGAGGAGCTCGGATTCCTTCTGAGACTTAGAATGCTCCTCTTTCCAGTCTCCCCTTTCGAATATCAATATACCCTATGGGTTAGAGAGCTCTCTAGTCAAGGGGGCTGCTGTTGTATAAATTGACCTTGAATTACCGATAACTCGGCTCAGTGATGAAAAAAAGAACTAAGTGTCGTCATTCAGCGCTCAGCACCATTGATACTATTCACGTTCGCCCTCTCTGCTTTCAGCTTACATACGACTTTTTAGAACCTATTCCGCCTCCATCGCCTGATTTAACACCTCTTGATACACCCCACTTCACCCTTCAACAAATGACACCCTTAACACTCCTAACCGTTCCCCAGTAGTTTCCACAAGGACTCCCACCATCCTGAATAGCCACTAATGTTCCCTCCTCGCAATTAGATCCATAGTAGGTGGCCAAGCAATCGCTGTTGGAATTTTGATGTGTTTCTCCGGAGAGGACGTCAACGTTGAGGCGAATGCATGTACCGCGTACCGGCCTGGTCGTACTGGCCCTGGTGCCAGTACATCCTGTGCCGCTGTAGAGTAAGATGTTGATGAAAGCCATGGTGGTGGGAAGTGCAGCGACGAGCATCGCAATGGGGATGAGGACGCGCATGGTGGTTGAACGTTGAAATGTAGAGTTGGGATTTGTAGATTTTCAGGTATGGACAATCCGTATTTTCTTTTGGATTGCGAGAGTACTTGAAAAACTGACTCGTCTATATAGGTCTCTCGGTGTCCTGGAGTCACACGGTTGTTGTGAGAAATTTAGGGCTAGAGCGAAGATTCTCGAGGTCTGGATGTGAGCGTCGATCTCTCAATTCCTCCCGCTCTTGCTCCAAGAAGGCGCCAGTTTTGAGAACTCTTCTTTGATTAACGTTGTTGTTGTTTCAGAGATCGGATCGAATAAAATGCCGAACTCCCATAACCCACTACTTCGTCCACTGTAGTTGATTTCTGTCAGATGAGCGCCATGATCGCCACATTTTGGCCCTTCTGGAGTAAGGGTTGGTGTGAAGTGTGCTCCACAGAACGTCGGGGATGGATTTGATGTCTCTCCAAGACAATAATTGAGCGTCGATATTCTATCTCCATCCTTGTCGGTCCTTGGAGCTTCACAATTTATCACGCCAAGGGGAGGGACGAGCGGCGGCGGGCATATTAACTATGAAAAATGCAAACTCTGAGAGGTCATATGGCCCACCAAGGACAACCGGCCACTGAGTAAGGCGACATCGTCGGAGGCTGATGTATTTGACTGGCATGGGTGCATTGACCAACTGGCCAGATGGGTTCCTTACCAGCGTAGGTAAATGTTCACCTGAAGCCCAAGGCATTGGTAGTACAATGCTGCTAGTACTGATAATAGCAGATGATTATTGCAATTCCCCATCTATTTGGTGATCAAGCTACAAGCATCAACGTCGCTTCTACTTATCGGGTTCTCGATTTTCAGGCAGACAACGAGACAAGTGCCGACATGCCCCAAGAATTTAGCGTAGAGATTGAAATGAGGTGCTACTAGCTGAGGAAAAGTGCGCTTGAGATCGGTGGCAAGAACGGGAAGAAACGATTATACGTGAATCGCGACAGGTCTTTCGCGCATAAGACGACAAAGCTCTTCCGTAGCGGTATGATTGCATTGGTGATTGAGGATCTGGCGGTCAGTTAGTATATGCGCTGAAAATTTGATGGTGAACATGACCGTACCTCTAAAACTCTGGCAGCTCCAACTCAAAGACAAAAATGAGCACCTCCTCGCATCTCTTCAGGGATATTTATCCGCATCCCATTGCCGACCTCACACCTCTAATCGTTTCCGTCTATACCGCCTACTGTTTTATCGCCCACGCGTGACACAAGTGGGGAGATTCGGAAACAGACGGACGAGAGAAGACGAGGGAGGAAAGGCGAAAAGGTTCCATTTGTCTCGGGATTATATGGCCTGATGGCAGGATCGTAGATGAATTGAGAAGGAAGGCCACATGATGAAGGTAGTACTCAATGCCTATCCCGGCCCTGCGCAGCAGAAGCAGCGTTGTAATCCATTATCTCTATCTTCTCGACTTTCGTGTACATCGTGAGTTCGACTCGAACGAAACATCAGGATTCGGGTCTTCCAGTTTGCAGCGGTTCGAGTTCGGGATGTATCAAGTCAGGTAGACCGATATTGAAGCTGACGC
>Ga0247741_1001994_pt1 | contig 11336 bp, 9 predicted proteins | sample UWRJL213509R2_FD_180945 | JGI IMG/M metagenome (GOLD analysis project Ga0247741, IMG submission 180945) | Plant litter microbial communities from Arlington Agricultural Research Station in Wisconsin, United States - UWRJ-L213-509R-2 | ecosystem: Environmental > Terrestrial > Plant litter >...
CACATCCACCCTCGCGGAGTCTCACTCACTCATTGGCATCACCATCAATCGTTTATTTCATCTCTATCCTATCCTCTATCTCTCTTGGGCGGTGGACAATCAGATCATAAGTAGTCTGACGTACTTCTTCCATACATACGCACTTACTTTTCGTGCTCTTCCTCAACTTTTTTTGTACATTGTTTTTACTTTTTTTTCCATCTTCCTTATTGTTTTCCTCATCTCTCCACTCTTATTTTTTTAGCTTTTTTTTTATTGTCAACTCCCCCAAGCAATAGGTACGGGGCTAGGGCATCTACATACACGAACATGACCTCGTTCTTGTCACCACTTTTGGGGCCAGGTTAGATGAAAGCTTGTACACTGTACAGTTGTTGACCTATGACTATCGCCAATCACTCGCCAACAAAGCCTAGGTCTGTACTGGTCTGTATCCTGTGAGCCCATGATCAACCACTTTCACACTCGCACTGATACCCTCGGAGCCAAGTTCCAATGCTTCGGCTGCACTTTAACTCGATTCAAGTTAATACCCAACGGTTTTGAACGGTACCAGTGTTATCCAGCGCATATCGCCACCCCCAACTAGGTCCAGTGGCTAGGGCTAGGGCATTGGTACATGATCTGACTTTCATGATATGATCATCGTTTGAATGGGCTTCAAGGCTTGGTATGTATGATGTATTGGAGGTATTTTTAAGTTTCAAGGGCTGTAAGCTTCGAGAACACTGATAACCAGCGCAGCGTAGTACATGTTTTTCTCAGCTGTTCTGTGTTCCTTCCGTTTAATGAGTTATGCTCCGATTATCTGATAAATGTGTTGGAAGGGCTGGATTCTATCGATACCACAGGCTATTGGAGGCGAGTGGCGACTGGAGGCGCCACCCCCACTTTTTCTGTTAGAATGGATCCGCTCTGGCGTTGATTGGGCGTTGGCGGATGAGATTCGAGATCTCGGTCATTCACGGTGACGTTACTTGGATCAATAGCCTGAGGCGCATTATGCGGCTTCGAACTCTTCGTTGAAGGGTAAGGAGACCGCGCGTGGTTTCGTTTCATTCAATACAATACAAACGACGCGCGTACATACGATGTGAGTATTCATTCGATATTCCATTCTACGATTGCAACAGCCCACTGCGCGCTTTACACGCGATTAATTAGGGTGTTGTCGGGCGTCAGCTGGTCTTCTTCGAGCTTCACAAATTGGTGCGCGTGTGTTTTGTGCATACTACATGTGCGTTCTGAGTGTTCTGAAGAACGAAATGAATGGTATTACGTCAAATTAACGGTTGGCTGGGGTGTCAATGCACTATACCCCTTACTGGTAGACATATGTCTTGTACTCGGTTTGTTTCATTTTTATTAATCAACGTTAGTTAACTCAGTACCGGTGTCTTTTCCTTGTCCGACTTGCCGCACACCGAAATATTCTGAGTTCCCCCTCGTGCGGTTCCGGTGGAGCCGCACATGCTTGTTGGATCCTGGCCATGGCCCTCGGGATGTTGACCGACTGCTGACTGACAAGGCACAGGATATCAAAAAGGTTCTTCGGACAGTTGTGCGCCTGGATTGCAACCGAAGTTTGGACAGTGCTTTCGACAACCGAGAACGCCTTGAGCTCGACATCGATATATCCGAGTCGTCTACCACTAACGGCGGGTCGATAGTTATGCCCATGGAGTTTTCTGACAGTCAACTGACCTGGACCAGCCTACACCCTTTTCCTTTGTCTTTCAAAGACCAAGTCAGGCCCCATTGTGGCAAACGATCTAGAAGAGTGGAGCTCATATAACGTATCTGTGTAGGCATCTACTTATTAGGCTAATTAGCTTGCCTTGAGGTGCCTCTCTATCGGCGCGTTCTGTCAGTTCTGCAGTGCTTTATTCCTGATATAGCAGTTGAGGAGTGAATTTGTAAAGTCTGTCGATGTGACTTGTGTGTGGAGGTGGAGGCTTGGCACTGGTATATCTTTATCTGTGATTCTAGTGAAGAATCTGGGAAATGGAGGGCTTGCTGTATGGTATGTTCAGGTTCGGTGGGTATTGTGAGGAATTTCTCTCGCAGTTAGGTGGTACTTGCACAGATTGCAGCGGCTACCCGAGGAATACGGTACGATTCGACCGGCAAATATTTCCTTTCGTCTTGAAGGGACCCATTATGCACCCTCGCAACCTGACGAACCTGACAGTCGAGTGAGTGCCTAGATTCTAGACAACCACCAGACCAAGCGGTTGACCGGAAAAGTTTCGCCACACATTAACCGATGTCCGATGTCGAGATAAAACAGTCGACTGAGACCCTCCGAACGTCGGTCAAGTGCGATTCGGATTTGTGAAACAAGCGCGCGGTCCGTCAACGGGTGTGTAAAGTGCTATCTGCTACGTCCTTCTTTATGTGGATATGGGGTGGGAACTTGTCCATCGCGTACTCGAGCGCGGAGGGCGGAAGTTAAGCTTAGATAGGCGCTCAGTCTAGACCCTTCAAATTCGGCTCTGGTTGGTTAATTACTGGTGCGGGTCCAGATTGCTCTGAGGGCAAAACGAACGGCCAAGTATATGCTACCAGCTATCTGCTTATACCTATCCGCTACCAACTATATGCTACCTGCCATTTCCTAGATTTATTTCCAGGTCAAGCAAGATGATCGGGATTGCTGCCATATTTGGAAGAAATTTCCAAGTTGGTATGCAACTGCCAACATTTCCGGAACTATTTGGCTCCGCTGCTGAGTGTATAGACGCCGGTGATCAGGGTTTATTTTTCAATCCAAACAGCTGATAATCACGGATGATCACCGTATGGCGAATGAGTTTAGCTCGTTCTCAGTATTGCATCAATGATATAGTACATCGTTGTCATCCGTTTGGGCCTATGACCTCCAGGGCGAATTCCAAAAACTAGTTCAACAGAATACAGGTGCTATATTAATGAGCCGTACAACGTTAAGACGTAAGGAGTGCCGTGAACAGAATGTTCATCTTTTGAAGTGCATAAAGAAACAGTAAGGAACGTGATTGGGAGTGCTTTAAAGTGTGTCAGAGCGGGTATGTATGCGAGTGAGGGTATATTCAGTAGCTAATGCGCATTTGAGACAGGGCATTTGGCGTCTAGGAGCAAATTCCTCGTCAGCTAATGCGATAATAATAAAGCCAAGAAAGTGGCCCAACATGTACAGAATAGATCTGGTTCTTAATTTGCGAACGAGAGTACCGTAGCTCAAGCAACGACGCAGTAGCAATTGGCGCCGCTGGTTCTCCTCTCCTCATCCGAGGGGACAGAGGCAGCGATTTCGTGCGTTGCAAGAGCTCGAGGCATGTTGTCAGCGTTGGCGGTGGGAGTGGTGGCGGAAAAGGTGAAGGTGGTGAAGGAGTCCATTGGTAGTGTTGATGTGTTGTGTGGGTGGCTTTGAGGCTAGCTCGTAGATGAGAATGGAGCGAGGAGGCGGTTGATGACTTTGGAGTGTCCTGGGAGGCAAGCTTTATACCTCCATCCCGACTCTATGCTGCCTTCGCAGCCGTGGACAGAAGACAATAACCGGCTGATTCAGAACTCGGATCATAGCGCAGGAGGATTTAGACCTTGAGGCCGACGAATCGTTGTTCGTCGCCTCCTAGACTCGGTTTAAATCATGTCGAGTGGACGAGTTGTGGGCGATGGACAATGTACGGAGTAAAGCAGATGTCAGGAGGGGGTAAGGTAACGATGACGCCAGACAGGTAGAGAGCAGTGTCTTGACCAACGGTCGCCGTGTGGTACAGACATTGTTATTGTGTAAAATGCTCAGCTATTGTCACGGATTACGGGATATTCGGGCTGCATATCCGCTTAATTTCTGTCCCAATACTCCAGAGGTACAATAGAACTTTCTGCTACCCAAGTGAAGAAACGACAGACAATGGGATGGGTAACTCGCCAGAATTTGTCTACCAACCTCAGAAAATATGTGACTAGCACAGGAGACAGATGAGAGAACAGCGTATCGATTATTGGTCGTGGGACCAAAAGCGGACCGGCCATCCGCTTCAAGTTCTACTAAGGCTCCGTTCGGCACCAAGAATCAAAATCTGATTCTCAAAAATCGTGGCTGTGCTACCTCAAGTGTGACACGTCCGTTTTGGGAAGTAGCAGGCCCCAGCCTCCCGCGCCTGGCCTCGAAAAATCTGAACACATTTTCACTCGTACACCTCTCATGCACCCCAATTAAGAAATAAAGCGAGTTGCGAGACATATTCAGTTGTATGCTGCCCACTTTTCTAGACCAGGACCGTCGCTGTCAAATACACGCATGACAACATTTCCGTCACCATTACACCTTGCGTGGCCTCCGTCATTTTCATCAAGGACAAGGACATGAAAGGGCCATCCTCAAGTGGGCTTGGACAAAGTACGACCTGTCAGAGGAAGAAGAGACCAATGACACGCTGGATAACCGTGTCCCCTGCAGACGTTTGGACTGGGAAGGGTATTGAGGGAGGATGGGTGGTGTTCATTCACTTGCACCTGGGATTGAAATATGTTACGATTGGTCCCTCTCCTCTGAAGCCGCCACCCAAGATGGTACCTTCACAACATACGAATCCATCTCTTGGTGTCTCGCATTTCATGAAAAGCATGCCAACTGGCTCCTTTGCAGTGGCATGTATATACATAGTAACATTATAGGACCTCTGTATATAAACCTCAAGGCTTACAGGTACACCTACATGGTTTACCTTTCGTCTTTATCTTACTTTCCTTGCACATAAATCTGCAGAGTAGACTCGGAGGCGCTCGGAGCATATCGCGGGCGCACTGCGTTGATGTGTGTCACGCGCGGGTCACAGTTATCCCGCGATACACAGCCACGAATTCTGAGAATCAGATTTTGATTCTTGGTGCCGAACGGAGCCTAACTTGAAGCATGGTCCTCATTTGTTATCTTCCAGGTTCCAGGTCAACTCTGAGCGCAGGCAACTTCTAATTACCCCACCGTCGTCCAGCCCAAACCTGAATCACTCTCTTAAATGTAACGTACTCAATATTACCAATTCAGATTACTTATCCGCATGTGACAAAGCGCTTCTTCACTCTGCAAACACATCTACAAAGGCGCTCTTAGCCGATCCTTCATCAAATTTCTACTGAACAATGCAGTCAATTATTGAAGCACAACTGCCCACCGAAGAAGCCGATCATAGAGTTGGACCATCCACTCCAGCTCCGGGAGGTAGCGACGAGATGCCAACTGCTCAAATTCTTGCCGTCTCAACCAGAGACCACCCAGATAGCACCTCAGAGTTCACAAATGCGGGCGGCAAGCAAATAGGTACCTGAAAAACCCACATCGGTGACCATGTTCCCATTGCACAGAGCGCTGAGTTGCGTCCACCAGCTGGATCGCATGGTGGCACCGAAATTCCTGCTACAAAAACTCCTGACATAAAACTTGATAGTGGGACTTTCGCTACTGGTAAGTAGCATGAACCCGAAACCATTCCTTAATAGCTCTCATGCAATTCCGAAGCTTTAGGACCCTCCGTAGTTGAGGATGGTTCGGCGCATTATGCAACAGCATCGAGTCAGGACATCTACGACAAACCAGCTTCACCCCCGATAGCTAGTGCAGTGCATGTCAAATCGACCGGAAGATTTGAACGTTATATAACGGGTAAGAGAATCGCAAGCAATAGGATTGTATCAGCACTGATCGCATCTGTTAGACCTTCTTGTTGAGTGTGCACAAAACGAGGATAATCACCCTGCCTTCGACACCTTCCGCTTAATCATTTTTGGACTCGGAAACAATGCAGGCGACCTTCTGACGTTGAAAAGGGAGTCTCCCGGGAGGTGGAAGCAGACTCGTCGCGTGAAAATGTGAGTATAAAATTGGACGTGCGAGTCTTTATACAAACTCTGATGCAAGGTACACGACTAAGACCTACAGACTTCAGCGAGCTAATTATCGTGGCTACGTCAGACAATCTGGTCGACTTTGCTCGTGCCACTCTGTCTAAGGACAAGCTGGTGTCGGAGTCAGAGAGTGCAGAGCATGATGTCCGTAAGTACTTGCAAGTTCATGTGTCATTCTTCCCTTGGGGTTCTGACTAAAAGTAGGGATAAAAGAGGTGTTCATATCTGATGAAGGTGCACCAGCATTGTCACTGTCATTCTGCACGACCAGCATCCTTTTGGATATAAGAACAGAAGACACTGCTAGTCAGGATCAATATGGTACGTTCTGAATTTGACTGTGTTTCAACTTCCAAGGTGGAACTAAATGGTTGATCATAGTTGGGATTCCAGTTGACACACCATTTGCCTCAATCCCACACCCATATGTCGGACAGCTCATGAAGCGTGTTTGGAATGAAGCTGACAAGTTGGATACCTTTGGGAATTCTTTCCAGCGCCGCTTCGACCGTACCACTGATCTCCGGGACGTTTCCAGCGCTATATCAGCACTTCAGAGGGCAGTCCAGCTCACTCCAGATGGTCATGCTAGCATGCCAGTCCGGCTGAATGACCTCGGAATTTCACTGTCCTGTCGCTTCAGACACACGGGTGACCTACCAGATATTTCCAGGGCCATATCAGCCTACCAGAGGGCAGTCCAGCTGACACCGGATGGCCATGCTGACACGCCAGCCTGGCTGAATAACCTTGGAGACTCATTCCGGTGTCGCTTCGAACACATTGGCAATCTCTCTGACATCTCCAATTCCATCTCAGCCCTCAAGAGGGCAGTTGCACTTACTCCAGAAGGTGACGCTGGCGTCGTAGGCCGGCTGAGTAACCTTGGAATTTCCCTTCAGCGCCACTTCAGCCGCACTGGTAACCTCCCTGACATTTCCAGTGCCATCGCTACCCACCAGAGGGCTCTCCAGCTCACTCCAGATGACCATCCTGACAAGCCAATACAGCTGAATAACCTTGGTGTCTCACTCATGTATCGCTTCGAACACACGGCTGATCTTGTTGACATTTCCAACGCCATTTTGGCCCAGCAGAGGGCAGTTCAGCTCACTCCGGACAGTGATGCTGACATGCCAGGCTGGCTGACCAACCTTGGAAATTCACTTATGTGTCGCTTTTTACGCACCGGTGTCCTCTCCGATATTTCCAACGCCATCTTGGCCCAGCAGAGGGCAGTTGGACTCGCTCCAGACAGTCACGCCGTTAAGGCAAGTCTGCTTAATAACCTTGGAAATTCATTCCGGTGCCGCTTCCAGCACACTGGTGAACTCTCAGACATTTATAGTGCAATCTCGTCCCAACAGAGAGCAGTCGGCCTGACCCCCAGTGGCCATGCTGAAATGCCAGGCCGGTTGAATAGTCTCGGGGAATCATTCCGGCGTTGCTTTAAATTCACGGGTAACCTCTCCGACATTTCTAGCGCCATTTCAGTCCAGCAGAGGGCAATTGCTCTCACCCCTGATGGCCACGCTGGCATGCCAGGTCGGCTGAATAACCTTGGACTTTCATTATTGAGCCGCTTCCAACGCTCTGGTGATCTTCTGGACGTTTCCAGTGCCATCTCATCACTCCAGAGGGCAATTACTCTCACACCAGATGGCCATGCAAGCATGTCAGGTTGGCTAAGTAATCTTGGGAGTTCATTCAAGCAGCGCTTTGAACGCACTGGTGATATCCTAGATATTTCCAATGCCATCTCAGCCCAGCAGAAGGCAATTGCCCTCACTCCGGATGGCCATACTGACATGCCGAGTCGGTTGAATAATTCCGGAAATTCATTTCGGCGTCGCTTTGAACGCACTGGTGACCTCACCGACATTTTGAACGCCATCTCCGCCCAACAGAAGGCAGTTCACCTTACTCCAGATGGTCATGCAGACATGCCAGGTTGGTTGGATAACCTTGGAACTTCCTTCCGGTGTCGCTTTGAACGCACTGGTGATCTGCCAGACATTTCTAGTGCCACCCTGGTCCAACAGAGGGCAATTTCACTCACCCCAGATGGCCATGCTGAGATGCCGAGAAGGCTGAATAACCTTGGGAATTCACTTCTGTGTCGTTTTGTGCGCACTCAGGATCTCTCTGATATTTCCAGTGCCATCTCAGCTCAGAAGAAGGCAATTGCTCTTACCCCAGATGACCATGCTGACCTACCAGCTCAGCTCAGTAACCTTGGAACCTCATTCCACCGTCGCTTTCAACGCACTGGTGATCTCCCGGATATTTCCAATGCAATATCAATTCTCCAGAGGGCTGTTCGACTCACTCCAGACAACCATGCTGGCATGCCATTTTGGCTGGCAAATCTTGGAAACTCATTCCGGTTACGCTTCCAACATGCTGCCGACCTCCCAGACATTTCTGGGGCCATCTTAGCTCACCAGAGAGCACTTCACTTGACCCCCGATGGCCATGCTGACATGCCAGGTCAGTTGAGTAATCTTGGATTTTCACTACGGTGCCGCTTCGAACGCACAGGGGATTCTGCAGATATCCACGAAGCAATATCTTATTATCATCAGTCTGCTACATCGACTTCAGGCACTCCCTCGATACGCTTAAACGCTGCCCTACAATGGGCCAAACTCGCTACGTCTCACAATCCACCCGAATCCCTGCCCGCCTACAGTGTCGCTATCGACCTCCTGTCGCAAGTGGCGGGCATGGACCGAACGATTACTCAACGCCATACAAGTCTTGTTGACATTTCAAGTTTAACTTCCATGGCTGCTTCAATCGCATTCACTCAGGGTGAAATCGGAAATGCTCTTGAGTGGCTTGAACATGGTCGATGCCTTGTTTGGAACCAACTGAACCAACTACGCACCCCCGTGGATGATCTACGGATACATGACGAAACCCTGGCGGACCGCTTCTTGGAAGTTTCGAGGGCGTTGGAGTCCTCCGGGTCACGTCAAGAATCGACAATTTTTGCACTTGATGATACAATACTAGAACAAATTGCATTAGAAGGCAAGGCGCATTCCCACATCGAATTTGCTGAGGAATGGGGCAAAATACTCGACAAAATTCGTAAAATTTCCGGATTTCACGACTTTCTGCGACCACCTCAGTCCTCAAACATTCTGAGGGACCTCCCACGAGATGGGTCAGTTGTTCTTGTCAATGTTCACAAAGACTGGTGTGACGCCCTGGTCCTTGTACCCGGTCGCGACCAACCCCTGCATATTCCTCTCGATCACTTTACTTATCAAGATGCCTCACACCTCAGGGACCGCCTACGCAGCTATCTGTCACTCGGTGGATATCGCATGCAGCAGAGCGATCGTGGCCCGCGCGAAGTTCTGGATCATGGCACCGAAGAAACGAGTGAATCCATAACATCCTTCGGGAACTTTGGCTGTGCGTAGCAAGACCGATCTTGAACAAACTTGAATATTCTGTGAGCTACATCTCTCTCGAACTGAATTTTTCGTTTATTTATACTTCAATTTATTGAAGCCGCATCCGTCCAATCCACCTCGCATCTGGTGGTGTGCAACCGGCCCCCTTGCATTCCTTCCTATTCACGCTGCTGGTATATATAGTCATGACATCCGATTGCCTGGATCCTGTGTTTCTGACTTTGTGGTATCGTCGTACACTCCAACTGTCAGTGCACTCCTGGAAAAGGTGAAGATGACAAACAATGAGCAGCAACCCGCTTCCAGCATCCTACTTATCAGCCAGCCAAATACACCAGGCCTTCCTCCAATCGTTGGAACCATACGAGAAACAAGTGCTGTAAGCAAGATAATGGACTCAGACGGGTATAAGTCTCTTTGTCTGGAAGGTTCTGCCGCGAACATCAGCCGAGTGAAGCAGGAGATGGAGTCACATAGTTGGGTACACTTCGCGTGCCATGCAAGTCAAAGTACCCATAACCCTCTCCGAAGTGGATTCTCTCTCCATGATGGGCGGCTGGAGCTCTCCGAGATCATGAAGCAGAGGATTCCTTACTGCGAGCTGGCTTTCTTGTCTGCCTGTCAGACGAGCACTGGGGATGAGAAGCTTTCCGAGGAGGCGGTTCATTTGGCGGCTGCGATGTTGGCAGTTGGATATCAAGGTGTGGTGGCAACGATGTGGTCGATCAGAGACAAATATGCTCCCGAGGTGGCAGAAGCGTTCTACCATTATCTTCTAGAGAAGAAAAAGGATGCAGGGCATCTACTAGGTCTCGACAGCGCCAATGCTGCATATGCACTCCATCACGCAATCCAGGTCATTCGAAGGCATGTTGGTGATAGGGAGTATGGTCTCTTGACATGGGTCCCATATGTTCATTTCGGGCTCTAGGACTTTTATTGCTAAATAAGAATGGAAACAAATAAGCATGTAGTGTAGCCTAGCAATACTTATCCATCATTTTCAAACGTTGGATGAGCGATTATCGTGTCCGGTACCTAGTCACGAAGTTCTCATCAGATACTGGGGCAAATTGAAGTTAGGAAAATGACTTACCACATCCATACTGGGGTCGGTTATCATCTGCAAGCTGGAGTACCGTAGCTTAAGGGACAATGCAGTAGCAGCTCGCGCTGCTGGTTCGACTCTTCTCATCCGAGGGAGGCAATTTCGTCGTCCTCATGCGCCGTAAAAGCTCAGGGGATGTTGTCGGCCTCGTCATGGCGGAAATGGCGGAGGAGGCGAAGGTGTTCATTGATCATAAGTGTTGGCCTGTTGGGTGGGTAGCTTCGAGGCTACCTTGTGTGCGAGGAGAAAAGATTGAGGAGGACCGAGGTAGCTGGCAATTTTGGACTGTCTAGGGCGAGGTGTTTTGTATTTCAACCTATAGCAGCGTAGGGGTATAATAGCTCTTGATACGCGCTTTTGCAGTTATAAAGATAATAACAGGCCAATCACGACTAGGATCATGGTTCAGTAGTGGGATCACTGGCAGAGCCCCGGAATCTTTGTTTAACGTCTGCTGGACTCGGGGTTTTGATCATGTAGAGTGGATGGATTGTAGGCGATTCAGACACTGGTAATGTATGAGGTGAAGAGGCCAAGGAAAAGATGCCGCCGGACAGGTACAAAACAGTGGGTTGATAAACGCTCACTTTTCACGTGATGGCCACAAGACGTTGGACAATTGCGATAGGTTTGCCGCCCGAGTGCATATAGTCATTTTGTCTAATAGTTGTAGAGATAATGTCACGGCGAGATCAGATTGGGCATACCACTGCATACGGCCTCAGGCCTCAGGTGTGGACGAAACAACCCAGTATTGTTCACTATATTTATCATCAATCGGCTGTCATTTGTTGATGCTAAGGTCTGTAAAGGAGACTAATTGTTCACGTCGAATCACGACCACAGTGGAATCTGCTTGTGTAAACACCACCAAATCCCTCTCAAATATTTCCACATTTAGACACCTC
>Ga0247741_1001995_pt1 | contig 11334 bp, 8 predicted proteins | sample UWRJL213509R2_FD_180945 | JGI IMG/M metagenome (GOLD analysis project Ga0247741, IMG submission 180945) | Plant litter microbial communities from Arlington Agricultural Research Station in Wisconsin, United States - UWRJ-L213-509R-2 | ecosystem: Environmental > Terrestrial > Plant litter >...
GCTGATGGATATCGGGAACATGGTCACGGCCAACATGCCGCTGGACCTGGTCACCGAAGCCCTGATCACCAAGCACCAGGCCCTGCCCCTGTTCAAGCGTGGCAAGCGCCTGTTCGTCGGCATCGCCGACCCCATGCAGTCGCATGCGCTGGACGAGATCAAGTTCCACTCGAACCATATGGTCGAACCGGTGCTGGTCGAACGCGGCCAGCTGCGCCGCATCATCGACGCAGCATTGGCATCGATGGGTTCGCAGGTCGCCGGTTACGAGGATGGCGCGCTCGACGAGCTGTCCCTCGAAGGCGGTGATGGCGATGACGAGCCCACTACCGGCATCGACGCGACGGCCGGCGACGATGCCCCGATCGTGAAGTTCGTCAACAAGATCCTGGTCGACGCGATCAAGCGTGGCGCCTCGGATATCCACTTCGAGCCCTTCGAAACCGTCTACCGCGTGCGCCTTCGCATGGACGGCATCCTGCGCATCGTAGCGACGGCACCCATCAAGCTCGGCAACCGCTTCGCCTCGCGCCTGAAGGTCATGAGCGGCCTGGACATCGCCGAGCGTCGCGTGCCACAGGACGGCCGCATCAAGCTCAACCTGACCAAGACCCGCGCGATCGATTTCCGCGTCAGCACCCTGCCGACCCTGTTCGGCGAGAAGATCGTACTGCGTATCCTCGACGGCTCCTCAGCCAAGCTGGGCATCGACAAGCTCGGCTACGAGGAAGTCCAGAAGAACCTTTACCTCGACGCCATCGAGAAGCCCTACGGCATGGTGCTGGTCACCGGCCCGACTGGCTCGGGTAAGACGGTGTCGCTGTACACGGCCTTGAACATCCTCAATACCGAGGGGCGCAACATCTCCACGGTGGAAGACCCGGTCGAAATCCGCGTCGAGGGCATCAACCAGGTCCAGCAGAACGTAAAGCGCGGCATGACCTTCGCCGCCGCCCTCCGCTCCTTCCTGCGCCAGGATCCGGACGTGATCATGGTCGGCGAAATCCGCGATCTGGAGACGGCTGAAATTGCAGTCAAGGCCGCGCAGACCGGCCACATGGTCCTTTCCACCCTGCATACCAACGACGCACCGCAGACCATCGCCCGCCTGATGAACATGGGCATTGCGCCCTACAACATCATTTCGTCGGTCACCCTGATCATCGCCCAGCGCCTGGCCCGCCGCCTGCACGATTGCAAGCGCGAGATCGTGCTGCCGGCTACGGCCCTGCTGGCCGAGGGTTATACCCAGGAAGAAATCGACACCGGCTTCAAGGTCTATGAGGCCGTGGGCTGCGACAGCTGCAACGAGGGCTACAAGGGCCGCGTCGGCATTTACCAGGTCATGCCCCTGGTCGAGGACATCCAGAAGATCATCCTGGAGGGCGGCAACGCCATGCAGATTGGCGAGGTAGCCCGTAGGAACGGCATCAACGACCTCCGCGCGTCCGCTTTGCTCAAGGTCCGCAACGGCATGACCAGTCTGGCCGAGATCAACCGAGTCACCAAGGACTGACAGCCATACGGGCCCTATGGCGCGCCCAAGATGTGCGCCAGATGGCAGAATCGCCGACGACTAAAGCTTCACACTAGAATAAGAACAGGGGCCGGCCGATAGGGGGCGGTCCCCTGAAGCATCAATCCGGGGGAACACCGCGTCATGGCCACTGCCACCGCCACCAAGAATGCGCGCGCCATCGCGACGGCTCGCGCTGAAGTAAGCAAGCTCATTCAATACGACTGGACCGCCCTGGATAAGCGCGGCAAGCGCATGAAGGGCGACATGCAGGCGAAGAACGCGGCCATGGTCAAGGCCGAGTTGCGCCGCCAGGGCATGAATCCCCAGACGGTTCGCGAAAAATCCAAGCCCATGTTCGGCGCGTCCGGCAGTCGGGTCAAGCCGCGCGACGTCGCGATCTTCAGCCGCCAGATCGCCGCCATGATGGCCGCCGGCGTGCCCATGGTGCAGGCCTTCGAGATCATCGCGAACGGCCAGAAGAATGCCCGCTTCAAGAACATGCTGGTGGAGATCCGCCAGAGCATCGAGGGCGGCTCCTCGCTTCACGAGGCCCTGGGTCTCTACCCCATCGAGTTCGACGAGCTCTATCGCAACCTGGTGCACGCGGGTGAATCTGCAGGTGTGCTTGACACCGTGCTGGATACCGTGGCGACTTACAAGGAGCGCATGGAGAGCATCAAGGCCAAGATCAAGAAAGCCCTGTTCTACCCGATCATGATCCTGGTCGTCGCCTTCCTCGTGTCGATGATCCTGCTTCTTTTCGTGGTTCCCGTATTCCAGCAGACCTTCTCAGAAGCCAAGGTGGAACTACCGGCCCCGACTCAGTTCATCGTCAGTGCGTCGATCTTCGTGCAGTCGTATTGGTGGGCGATGATCGGCATCATCGTCGGCTCACTTTTCGCACTGTTTTTCTTCAAGAAGCGCTCACTTAAGTTTGCTCACTTCCTGGACCGCGTATCGCTAAAGCTTCCAGTCATCGGCGACATCCTCAACAAGTCGGCCATCGCCCGTTTCGCCCGCACCCTAGGCGTCACATTCCACGCCGGTGTGCCGCTCGTCGAAGCGCTTGAAGCGGTGTCTGGCGCCACCGGCAGCATCGTCTACGGCGATGCGGTCCGACAGATGCGCGACGACATCGCCGTCGGCCACCAGCTCCAGCTGGCCATGCGCCAGACCAACCTGTTCCCCAACATGGTCGTCCAGATGACCGCCATCGGCGAAGAGGCCGGCTCCCTCGACCACATGCTGTTCAAGGTCGCCGAGTTCTACGAGGAAGAAGTCGAGACTGCAGTGGACACCCTCGCCAGCCTGCTCGAGCCGCTCATCATGGTCGTCCTCGGCGTCCTCGTCGGCGGCATGGTCATCTCCCTCTACCTGCCGATCTTCAAGCTGGCCGGCACGGTCTGACCTCTCCGCCCTTGCGCCATGCACAATAGGAACCCTTCGCCCTCACGGGCGGAGGGTTTTTTCTTGGATCACGGATTGCCCATGCTCGATTTACCTCTCGCCCTCTGGATCGGTATCGCCGGCGTTTTCGGCCTGCTGTTCGGCAGCTTCCTCAATGTCGTCATCCTGCGTGTGCCCGAGCGCATGCAGGCGGACTGGCGCAAGCAGGCGCGCGAGGTGCTCGAGATCGAGGCGCCCGAGGAACCGAGGCCGCCCGGCATCGTGGTCGAGGGCTCGCATTGTCCCAAGTGCAAGCACGCTCTCGCGGTGAGGGACAACATCCCGCTGTTCGGCTGGCTGATGCTGCGCGGACGTTGCCGCTACTGCCGTGAACCGATTTCCGCGCAGTACCCGCTGGTGGAGCTGCTGGCGGGCGTTGCCAGCGCTGTCGTGGTCTGGCGATTCGGACCGACCCTCGGCGCCCTGGCGGCCCTGGCCATGACGTACTTCCTGATCGCCCTGTCCGGCATCGACGCGCGAACCCAATACCTGCCTGACGAACTCAACTACCCCCTGCTCTGGATCGGCCTGGGCCTCGCCCTTATCCCTGGCTGGCAGGCGCTTCCCGTCGCGCCCTCCTCGGCCATCCTCGGCGCCCTGATCGGTTACCTCAGCCTGTGGAGCGTCTACTGGTTGTTCAAGCTGCTCACTGGCAAGGAAGGCATGGGCCACGGCGACTTCAAGCTGCTGGCGGCGCTGGGCGCGTGGCTGGGGCCGGTGGCCCTGCTGCCGATCGTCATGCTGTCCTCGCTGATTGGCGCACTGGTCGGCGGCGCGTTGATGCTGTTGCGCAAACACCAGCGCGAGGTGCCGATTCCCTTCGGCCCTTACCTCGCGGCCGCCGGCTGGGTCTGGCTGATCTTCGGCGACACGCTGCTGAGTAGCTACCTCCACCTGGCAGGGATGCGATGAGCGGCTTCGTCGTCGCGCTGACCGGCGGCGTTGCGTCGGGCAAGAGCTCGGTGGAGCGCTGTTTCGAAGCGCTCGGCGTTCACGCCTACGATGCGGATGTCGCTGCGCGCGCGGTGGTCGAGCCCGGGTCGGAAGCGCTGGCGGAAATTGCGCGCGCCTTCGGCACGGACGCGCTCGACAGCGACGGGCAGCTGGATCGCCCGGCCATGCGCAAGCGCGTGTTCGACAACCTGCTGGCCCGGACGACGCTGGAGGGGATTCTCCACCCGCGCATCCGTGCGTGGCTGCACGATGCCGTCAATGCCGACACCGGCCCTTACTGCATTCTCTCGATACCGTTGCTGGTGGAGAACCGCGCGAATTACGAGTGGGTAGACCGGATCCTGGTGGTCGACGTGCCCGAGGCGATCCAGATCGAGCGGCTCACCCGGCGCGATGGGGTCGATGAGGAACTGGCCCACAAGATGGTGGCGGCCCAGGCATCGCGTGAGCGGCGGTTGGCGATCGCGGACGATGTGATCGTCAATGAGGGGAGCGAGCTGGAGCTGGCCGGCAAGGTGGCCGAGCTGCACCAACGCTACCTGGCCCTCGCCCGAGGCTGACACCACTCCCTGTGGGAGCCTCGCTCTGTGAGCGTCTCTCTGTGAGCGTCTCTCTGTGGGAGCCGCTTCAGCGGCGATGGGTGCTCGCCGAGGACTGGCCCGCTGCCGCGGGATCGCCGATGAATCGGCTCCCACAATCGCCGATGAATCGGCTCCCACAAGAAGCAGGAGCCACCGCGGCGGTCAGACCGTCGAGGCGGCGGCGATGCGTTCGGCGACGAAGGTCTCGGCGAGCACCGGGCGACCGATGTGGTAGCCCTGGACGAGGTCGCAGTCCATTTCGACCAGGCGACGCAGGGTTTCCTCGTTCTCCACGCCTTCCGCCACGGCTTCGAGGCCGAGGCGGTGGGCGACGTCGATCATCGCCTGGACGAGCAGCTCGGTACGGCGGTCGCCGATCATCGCGTCGACGAAGGTGCGGTCGATCTTCAGCTCGGTCGCCGGGAAGTGGCGCAGGTAGGCGAACGAGGCATAGCCCGTGCCGAAGTCGTCGATGGCCACGCGTACTCCGTGGTCGCGCAGGCGGCGCAGCACGCGCACGCTCATGTCGAGGTCGGTGAGCAGTGCGGTTTCGGTGATCTCGATGATCGCCGATTCCGGCGGCACGCCCCAGATTTCCAGCGCGCCGAGCATGTGCTCGGCGAAGCCCTGCTCGACGAAGACGCGCGGGGAAAGGTTGATCGCCACATCGAGCGGACAGCCGCCACGGTGAAGCGCCGCCGTGTGGCGTAACGAAGCGTTGAGGCTCCAGCGGGTCAGCTGGACGATGAGGTCGCTGCGCTCGGCGAAGGGGACGAAGTCGCCCGGGGCGACTTCGACACCGGAGCGCGTATTCCAGCGTGCCAGCGATTCCACACGCACCACTTCGCCCGTCCGCAGGTCGCACAGTGGCTGGAAAGCCACGTGCAAGCGGTTGGCTTCGATGTCTTCGCGCAGTTCGCCGTAAAGAATTTCGATCGGCGTGACGTCTTGCTGATAAACCGCAAACGGCTCGCCGACGCGGAGCGCCTCGTCGTGCGCGAGCTCGGCGCGCCGATACAGCAGCTCCGCCGTCGTGCCGTGCTCGGAGTACAGGGTCACACCGATCACCGCGCGGCCATGCCAGGGGCGCTCGCCGCGCAGCAGCGGGCTGTCGAAGGCGCTGACGATGCGCGTGGCGGCCAGCAAGGCGTGCGTGCGATTGCGAATGGAGGGGAGCACGGCCACGAAGGTGTCGTCGCCGGCGACGAAGATCTTGTCGACATGGCGCACGGCCTCGACGATCCGTTCGCGGGCCGCGAGCATGATCTGGCTGCCGAACTCGAAACCGAAGCGGAGCTGCGCCTCGCGGATGCCCTGCAGGCGAATGACCAGGATGCCGCACATGCCCTCGGCATTGGCCGTGCGGTCGAGGATGGCCTGGACGGCGGGCAGGATGTGTGACCGCTCGCTGGTCATGACAGGAAATACTCCCTGGGTTCGATGCCGTAACTGCCGGCGGCTAGTGTGCGAAGTATCTCGCGACGTACGCCGTCGGTCTGGCGCATAAGGTCGACAATCATGAACTCGTCGAGGTGGTTCTTGTCGGTGCGGGTAAGGATCGCCACGCGCGGTTGCAGGCGACGTGCCTGGTTCTGCACCATGACGATGGCCACTTCGCCGGTATTGAGCTCCACCAGCGAGCCGGTAGGATACACACCCAGGCACGCCTGGAACTGCTCCACCAGCTCACCCTGGAATTCGCGGTCGCGACCGGAATAGATTTGCCGGATCGCAAGGTGCTGCGACACCGCCGGACGGTAGGGCCGCGGCGTCGACATGGCGTGGTAGGTATCGATGATCGCCGCCATGCGCCCGGCGAGCGGAATAGCCGTCCCGGCCAGGCCATGGGGGTAACCGCTGCCGTCGTAGCGCTCGTGATGGGTGAGCACCATGTCGCGCACTTCCATGTCGACGACGCCGGAGTGGTCGAGGATGGCCACACCCTCCTTCACGTGCTGGCGCGCGAGTTCCCATTCGGCGTCGTTGAGCGGGCCGCCTCGCTCGAGCATCTCTTCGGGCAGCTGCGACTTACCCACGTCCATCAGCAAGCCACCGGCAGCGAGGCTGACAATGGCGTCACCGGTGAAGCCCATGTGCCGGCCAAAGGCGGCGGCCAGGGTGCTGCAGCCGACGGCATGCTGGTAGGTGTAGCTGTCGCGCTTGCGCAGGCTCTGCATCCAGAAGAAAGCGTCGCCACTGCGCAGCACGCTCTCGACCATCGGGCGCACGGCACTCTCGACGGCGCCCTGATCGATGGCCCGGCCGGCCTGGAGGTCCTCGACGATACGTTCGGCGAAGCTCGCGACCGTGTCGAAAGCCTCCCGCGCGCGCGGCATCTCGTCATCGAAGGAGGCAGTGTCGGTGTAGCTGTGCCGGGTGACCAGGCGGGTGTTCAGGGCCGGGCGCGGCATCGCGGCGCGCACCGGGGCAGCGGTCGTGACGTGGGCTGGCGTGACGCGGCGGTGCAGGTCGACGAACACGTACTTGCAGAAGCGCCGCAGCGCCTCGATGTCTTCTCGAGAGGCGATCGGCACCCCCTGCAACGGAAAGGGCGTGTCCGACCAATCACAATCGAGACGGCTCACGTACATGCCGATCTCCAGATCGGTCACGAACACGCGTCTCTCTACCAGGTCGTACGCCACGTTTCCCCCGCCTCCTTTGCCAAACAAAGCGCGCCATTTTGCCGAATCCGCGCCAGGTCAGCCAACCCACGGTCGTCGGTCCTATATCGGCCGGGGCCTCGGTAACTGTAGCGGGGATGCGTGTCAGATTACTGTGACTCGCCCGGTCTCATTCAGCAGGCCCCCTCCCTCGGAGATCCGCATGAACCGTCGCTTCCTGCTCGCCCCGCTCCTGATTGCGCTCACGGCCTGCTCGGCCGCCTCCGCCCGTGACGAGGGTGTCCGCCTTCCCGCGCCCACGGTCGACGCCGCCACAGCTCCCGGCGAAGCCTCGGCCGTCTTCGCCGGCGGCTGTTTCTGGGGCGTCGAAGGGGTTTTTCAGCACGTCAAAGGCGTGAAGAGCGTCCGCAACGGGTATTCCGGCGGCGACGCCTCCCACGCCAACTACGACGACGTAAGTGATGGCGACACTGGCCACGCCGAGTCGGTGCGTGTGGTGTACGACCCCGCGCAGGTCACCTACGGGCAGCTACTCCAGGTGTTCTTCTCGGTCGCCCAGGATCCCACCCTGCTGAATCGCCAGGGGCCGGACTCGGGTACGCAGTACCGGTCGGCGGTGTTCTACGCCACGCCCGAGCAGAAGAAGGTGGCCGACGCGTATATCGCCCAGCTGACGGCCGCCCACGCGTTTTCCGCGCCGATCGTCACCCAGGTGGCTCCGTTGAAGGGGTTTTACCTGGCCGAGGACGAGCATCAGGACTATATGCGGCTGAATCCGGACGCGATGTACATCGCGATCAATGACCGGCCGAAGGTGCTGGCGTTGGAGCGGATTTATCCGGAGCGGTATGTGGCGACCTGGGCTAACGGGCGCTGAGGCTAGCACCCGTTCGCCGATGAATCGGCTCCTACCTGCAATGTCCCTCGGTAGGAGCCGATTTATCGGCGATGCTTTACCCCACCATCGGCAGGTTCAGCCCCTGCTCCTTCGCACAGGCGATCGCATCCTCGTACCCTGCGTCCGCATGGCGCATGACGCCGGTGCCGGGGTCGTTCCACAGCACGCGCGCCAGCCGCTTGTCGGCGGCTTCGCTGCCGTCGGCGACGATAACCACGCCGCTGTGCTGGCTGTAACCCATGCCGACGCCGCCGCCGTGATGCAGGCTGACCCAGGTCGCGCCGCCAGCCACGTTAAGCATGGCGTTGAGCAGCGGCCAGTCGCTGACGGCGTCGCTGCCGTCGCGCATGGACTCGGTTTCGCGGTTGGGGCTGGCCACCGAGCCGGAGTCGAGGTGGTCACGGCCGATCACGATCGGCGCCTTGAGCTCGCCGTTACGGACCATTTCATTGAACGCCAGGGCGAGACGATGGCGCTGGCCGAGGCCGACCCAGCAGATACGTGCCGGTAGCCCCTGGAAGGCGATGCGCTCACGCGCCATGTCGAGCCAGCGATGCAGGTGCGGATCGTCGGGGATCAGCTCCTTCACCTTGGCGTCGGTCTTGTAGATGTCTTCCGGATCGCCGGACAGCGCGACCCAGCGGAACGGGCCAACGCCGCGGCAGAACAGCGGGCGGACGAAGGCCGGCACGAAGCCCGGGAAGGCAAAAGCTTCGGTGAGACCCTCGTCCTTGGCCATCTGGCGGATGTTGTTGCCGTAGTCGAAGGTCGGCACGCCCATGGCGTGGAAGGCGAGCATGGCCTCGACGTGCGTGCGCATGGACTGCTTCGCCGCGTGCGAGGTGCCGGCCGGATCCGATTTGCGGCGCTCGAACCACTCGTCGACCGTCCAGCCGGACGGCAGGTAGCCATTGACCGGATCGTGCGCACTGGTCTGGTCGGTGACGGCATCCGGGCGAACGCCACGACGCACCAGCTCCGGCAGCACGTCGGCCGCGTTGCCCAGCAGGGCGACGGAGACGGCCCGGCCTTCTTTCGCGTAACGGTCCAGACGCGCCAGCGCGTCGTCCAGATCGGCCGCCTGCTCGTCCACGTAACGGGTCTTCAGCCGGAAATCGATGCGGCTCTGCTGGCACTCGATGGTCAGCGAGGACGCGCCGGCCAGGCTCGCGGCCAGCGGCTGCGCGCCACCCATGCCGCCGAGGCCCGCGGTGAGGATCCAGCGACCGGCAAGGCTGCCGCCGTAGTGCTGACGACCCATCTCGACAAAGGTCTCGTACGTACCCTGGACGATGCCCTGCGAGCCGATGTAGATCCACGAACCGGCCGTCATCTGGCCGTACATCATCAGGCCCTTGCGATCGAGCTCGTTGAAATGCTCCCAGTTCGCCCAGGCTGGCACGAGGTTGGAATTGGCCAGCAGGACACGCGGTGCATCCGGATGCGATGGAAAGACGCCAACCGGCTTGCCCGACTGGACGAGCAGTGTTTCGTCGTCGCGCAGTTCGCGCAGTGCCTTGAGAATGGCGTCGAAGCATTCCCAGTTGCGCGCGGCACGGCCGATACCGCCATAGACCACGAGTTCGGCCGGATTTTCAGCCACCTCGGGGTCCAGGTTGTTCTGCAGCATGCGGAACGGCGCTTCCGTCAGCCAGCTGCGGCAGGAGAGGTCAGTGCCGCGCGGTGCGCGGACGGTGCGGGTCGTGTCGATGCGCGTAAAGGCCGTCATCGGGGAGGCTCCGTCGATCCAGGGGAATCGCCGATTATGGGCTTCCCCCGCGGCACCCCGCCAGCCGCGTCGCAGCAAACAACGCGTTAGTAGCCTGCGGATTAGTGCCCTGCAGAGCCCGAGCTGGCTGGCGCGCCCCGCTCGGTCGTTCCGCGCACCCGCGGCACCGTCTGGTCGCGCCGTACGTTGGCGTCCTGCTGGGCCTGGTAGGTCTGCTGCTGGGCGCGATTGGCGTTGTCCAGCTGAGTACGCAGGGCCGGATCCGTCGCGGTGCTGCGTTGCTGGCTCATGTTGTTCTGGCGCAACTGTTGCTGCACGGCGTTCTGGTTCTGCTGGTTGATCACCTGCTGGCGATTCACCTGCTGCTGGAACTGCTGGGTGTGCGAGGGCGTGGCGACGACGGGCCGCGCGACCGCCGCAGGCGGGGCCGGACGGGCCGCGGGAGCCGCTGCTCGCGCGGGCTGTGGCTGGGTTTGCGCCAACGCCGTCAGCGGCATGGCAGTCGCAAGAACGAACAGCAAGATCTTGTGAGATGAATTGGTCATGGGACTCGTCCATCATGGGCGGATTGCCTGGATACATAGAGCCTACGTCGACCCTCATGAACGCCACGTCGTCCACGCTGCAACGCGTCTTCATCGCGCTTTTCGCAGTGGCCCTGGCCGGTTGCGCCACGCGCCCCGCCACGCCCGCCGCCCCGCCCGTCTCTCCCGTGCTTCTGGTCTCGATCGACGCCTTCCGTCCGGATTACCTGGATCGCGGCCTGACGCCGAACCTGGTCGCCCTTGCGGCCGACGGCGCGCGCGCGCAGTACATGCTCCCCTCGTTCCCCTCGCTCACGTTTCCCAACCACTACACCCTGGTTACCGGTCGCGTGCCCGACCACAACGGGATCGTGAACAACACCATGCAGGATCCGGCGCTGGGCAAGTTCAGCCTGTCCAATCACGCGGCGACCAGCGACGGCCGCTGGTGGGCGGACGCCGAGCCGATCTGGGTGACCGCCCAGAAGCACGGGCTGCATACCGCGACGATGTTCTGGCCCGGCACCGAGGCGGCCATTCATGGCGTGCGGCCCGACCACTGGATTCCCTTCGACGATTCGCTCACATCGCGGCAGCGCGTGGACAAGCTGCTCTCGTGGATCGATGAGGCCGGACCGAAACCCGCCTTCGATACGCTGTATTTCGACACCGTGGACCACGCCGGGCACGAGCACGGGCCGGATTCCGCCGAGCTGAACACCGCTCTGGGCGATGTGGACGACGCCATCGGTTACCTCGTGGCCCAGCTGCGCCAGCGTGGCCTCTACGAGCACATGAACCTGGTGATCGTGTCCGACCACGGCATGGCCTATGTGCCCAAGGGCAACATCGTTTTCGCCGACGATGCGACCGACCTCAACGCGCTCGACGCGGTGTCGTACGGCGTCATGGCCACGTTCAACCCGAAGCCGGGCGTGGACGCAGGCCCCGCCGTGGCGCGCCTGCTCGGCCCGCACGAGCACATGCATTGCTACCGGAAGCAGGACCTGCCAAAGCGCCTGGACTACGGCACGCATCCCCGCGTACCGGCGTGCGAAT
>Ga0247741_1001996_pt1 | contig 11332 bp, 9 predicted proteins | sample UWRJL213509R2_FD_180945 | JGI IMG/M metagenome (GOLD analysis project Ga0247741, IMG submission 180945) | Plant litter microbial communities from Arlington Agricultural Research Station in Wisconsin, United States - UWRJ-L213-509R-2 | ecosystem: Environmental > Terrestrial > Plant litter >...
CACCAGCTTGTCGTCGATCTCCTTCCTCCTCAGATATTGCGTGGTATGAGCCTCCACTTTGCTCAATCTCTCCCATTCGGATAACTTGATCCCTTGCATCCCTTGCTCCACATTTAGTCGAAAATAGGTGGTGGGAATTCTCTCGAAAAGGCGTAGCATGGATTCGTGGGTGTCTTCACAATCATTGGCGATTGTCCTCAGCGCGTCGAAGATGTCCGTTGGTATGATCTGCTGGAAAATCCCGGGTTTCCTGATGCCGATTGTCTCGACCTGTCCAGTACCAATGCTCACCAGACACCCAATATGACGAGCGCCGAATAGAGCCTTGGCTTCATCCAGTACCACCCGAGTGGGGTTATTGCGACCAAGTCCGCCGTCGATGAACGGCTGCGCTCTACCAATTTCGATATGCTTGAAGAAAGTTGGCGCTGCAGATGTCGCGCGAGCGGCCTCCCATATCTTGCAATTCGAGTGCGGTTCGCGAGACTCGTAGGTTCTGAAAAGCACAGGAATATTGGCGGTCATGTTATGGGAATTCATGGCACAGACGAAGCTAAAGAATACTTGAATTCAAGGTCAATATTTTCAAAGTAGCCATTGGACCTACGTTCGACAATTTATGGCCTCATCGTGTTCTAATAAGGGCGATTCGGAGTCACCAGTTGCGTCCTGAACCATTGCTTTCATTGCTTCTTCAAGTTTTGTCGCTTTAAACTTCCCATCTCCTTGCCATCGCTTCGGCTGAGAGAAGACATGTTTTGCCAATCTATCGTAGTGTTTTATTGCTGTGTCTATATCCATACGCAGACGTCCACGCATTAGAGCGACTATCCTGTGATGTATAAATCAGGTTTACATAATGTCTCAAGCATGCGGCGCACCCTCCAGTACTGGTACCACCGATCAGATCAAAACAATCGCACGGTTTGAGCAGACAAGTAAGAGGCGGTTGACCATCCTGCTTCCGTTTCATGTTCCCGTCGACCATTAGCTTGTGCATAAGCTGCTTGATAATGAGCAGCTCTGAAAGCCCACGAATGCCACCGCCGTCTTTAGAGATACCAGTGAGTGACTCCGTCGTCGAAAGAATAAAAGTTGGAACATTTACCTAGTGAAAGCAGCTTGACCGGCCGTTCTCTGTTCGAGGGAGTCATTGTTAAAGGAGACATTGTCGATGACATGAGCCCCGATGCTCCAAAGCTTCACGAAACGAAATTTCACACAGAAAGCCAAGCTCTACAAGTACCTTGAAACGGACGCATTCCTTACGGCGCCTATGTCCGCAGCGAAATAGATGGGAATCCTGCGAGTCGGAGACTTGGAGAGTCATCCTAGGCTCAATAATATCAGCAACACGCAGACAGTTGCTCCGTTGAGTAACACAGTAACTGAGGTTCGTCAAAGGTTTACATTCTCAATAAATAGTGAGAGAAGCCATAGTAGTTTTATCAGTCGTATTCTTGCGAGGAGGTGACGGCCTGTGTGAGGATAAAATAAGAACAGTAGAATGATATTGATAGAAGAGTTCCGGAAATTCGAAAGTGAAAGAGCGAAGGAAGCCGTGATCGAAGTTGGGTCTACCTGTTTGTTACACCACAACTACAGAAGCCATAATCTACTCCGCTGTTATATCATGGTGTCCATGTGCAAGGTTTATATGGAGAGAAGCATGTAGCCGGATATTGTGCGTAGAGATGTTTATCAAGCAAGCGTGGAGTAATGGCAGCGGTCAGAACTACCGAAGCAATAAGACACATTCGCCAAGAGGTGTTGAACCAGTAAATTTATCGAAATGGCGAGTTGGATCACTTGACTATACCTACGCTTTGAATCCAGTCTTAGCAGAAGTAGAAACGATATAACAAGATTGATACGATGTCGAACTCGATTTTATTTCACCTCATGTAGTATCATCGAGAGATTGTGAAGCGCTGGCGTTTAAATGGCTTAAGTGGGTTGATAGAGATACAGAGCGACAGTGCCTCAGGTTTTTGTGTGGCACGAGCCTGCCTTTGCGTGCACTGTGTGCGATGCTCCCCGAATATTCACCACCTGCACGCACAATTAGGCTGAAAAATAGAATATATACAGGTGCTCATGCTAAGACGTCTGCCATTGGTTTTTCAATAATACTGAGAATCAAGGCCGTACTCTATAACTGTGTACACCTTACAGACTCTTACAGGTAGCTTGCCAACAGTCCCTGTCAGATATCGAAGTAACAGACTAGCAAACATTTACATACCAAGAGTCATTTGCTGCTCAACGATAAGATATCTCTTGTAGGTCATATGGATAATAATCCAAAACCAGCCGTCAATATTCAATCTTGAGTAAAATTGACTTCCCCTACTACGTGAAAACAGACTACGCTGCACCCCTCGTTGATAGACAATGATATATATTTTGTGAATGTCTATGCATCTAATATATTACTATCTAGCACTTGGTAAGACTATAGACTCTCTGGCGTGCGCCGGATGGGGCAGCTATCTAGGCATTCACATGACCTCTGCCTGAGGCCAAGTGAGATTTTGATTATAAGTCTTCTACGGCAACGCCGAAAGGGAAGCCAATCTAATTAGATATTTTTCTGTACTCTTTGGATATAAAGGAAGATATACCAGGTATTTATGAGGGTCCAGAATCAGCGTACTGATTTGGTGGTACGTGTTTGAGTTTCCTAGTATGCCCGAGAAAGACCGGGTTGCCTTTTGACCTTTGAATGCGTCGTGCGCGCTTCGTCGGATTTATGCTGCCTAGTTTCAGAGCGGGCACCAGGACCTTCAATATTTTACTGTGCTCAGCCATTGTAAATGTATTTACTCATGAGTTACTCCAGGATACTGAGGCAAATGGTTGCATAGTCGTTTAGTGAAACGACTATTGGATTTATTTATAGCACGCCATCATCGCCTCGGCTGTAGTACTCGCACCGCCCTACGCAGAAGTTAAAAGATGGCTCAATGAGTTAGGGTTAGATTTAAAATGATATTATGGAAGTGGGAAACAAGTTATTCCACAGCGGTAAGAACGTCCTCAGCCGCATTTCAATATTGTCGCCATGAGTCCAATGCTCCGGCATTCCCAGCTAAGGATTCCACCCCTCTTGATGATCACCCGCTAAATCACACAGACAGTTTCTTGCTATACCACCACGGTCAAATTCTCGAACATCTTTCTTCAAGACGGTAACCTTTGCTTTTTGCAGTGCACGCAAACGAGCCGTGCTCACTGGGTGTGTCACCTTACTTCTGAAATACTTATGTTATGATGTCAGGAACAAGCAGAGCAAACGACCCTAGTTTGAAGACGCGATCCGAGTCGTAATCCATGAATAGACTAGTGGGGTTTGCAAGTCAGGACTTGCGTGCACGATAGCTGTAGCGGCGGTTTGCATGTAGGTTTGAATAGACAATGGTTGACACGTGACAACCTGACAGAGATCTAGTCACGATGACTTACCCCGTCCGCACAACGCTGCCAATGTCTTTCTCAGACTGAAGCAGCTCGTTTTGCCTCCCCCCTCCTTGCAGTCATCTCATTTCCTCTCGCAATCCGCAGGCTAACCAACCACTCGCACGTGCTCCCACCCCTTGAACTCATTGTCCACTACCCAGCTAGTACCTTACTCGCCCGTCTTAACGGTGCCCATGATCATCCCGCCTCGGAGTCCCTGATGTTCCCGTCTAGGATGGAGCTGCAGCTCGAGCTTTCGTAGAATCGACGCTTTCTTGTGTCCAGGACAGAGATCGTCGCGTCTCTGTCCCAAGTCGCGTCGCGTCGTGCCTAACCCTAACCCCACGCCCCATATACCTGATCCCCACAGGCTCTCCCTCCACGACCTGCCGGAAATTTTGGACGTATACCCTGCACCTCAATCGAAAGCAACTCCGAGTCCAGCTTGTCGATGACGCATGAACGTGAACCTTAGCCACTGCGCCTTGGTCACGGTACGTCTCTTGATTCTTGTCGCCTTGCTACCCCTATCTCATCTTGACTTCTAACCACAGCCCCCAAGCCCACCCTATATCTTCACCTAACTTCTCCCAAACACCCTGGTCCTCATGAATGTCGGCCCCGGCCATATCTCACCCCGGTCCCCAAGTCGGAATCAAAGTCGGACTCCAACAAAGGCGGGCGGAGGTTGACGTCGGGGAGCACTCAACTCCAACAGAGGAGGCGACTGAGAATATTAGCATTCAAACTCGGGTACCCTCCCTATAATCTCTATTCCTCGCTCGTTCATTTTAACTATGTCTCTCTCATGCCCAGTGCCTTAGGACATGGCCCCCGACGTCGATGCACAACCACAACTCTGACTGTCGCGCTATGTGGCATCTTCTTGATCGGGTCTTCATTGACTCCCTTTAACACTCTCGACTCTTGAAGAGTGTTTCGACACCTATACAGATGTGTTTCCCATCCCTAATTGATATTTTCACGAAGGGTCGAGCCAGCGTCGAGGACTGACGGGGACTTTACGTTGGGTGTTTCCGTTTCCATTTTTTATGTTTATGGATATTGATAATATTTTGCTGACTTTGCTGCGACGGGCATGGAACATTATTCGTTATATGTCCAACCCATCCGCTGTGAACTAAGTTTCTAAATCTCCACTTTACTGGCCTCTCAGAAGGCAGGAGTTTACTGAGAGGCCGGGATGTAAAAACGGCAAGTCTTCATACACGCATACAATGACAGCAGCTGACAATGATATAGGTCTCATTGCGCTTGCACTTCATCAGCGAGCCTATTTGGAGCCCGGGGTCTCATCAAGCTACAGTATCGATCGTTCTCCGAGCCAGCGTTTTCGTCGATACTGGGTTCCTCAATGGCGTTTCGGAACCGTGTCCCTCCCTCTGTCTGTAGCTGATCCGTAGTGTCTCATACCAGAGGAAAATAAAAAGCACTCGCTGCGCTGATTATAACACACTTAAATGATATATATAGACGCCAGCGGCCAACCTTCACCACTGGGCAAAATATGTTGGTGTGATTCAACTTTCGAAGATGTTAGGAACGAGACAAAGTTGAGTTCAACATCGTATAAGTCTCATTACTTCTACTAAAAACAAGATTCAAAGCGTAGGTATAATTGAGTGATCCAACTGGCCAATCTGATAAATATCTTCGTTCAACTCTTTCGAAGAGGCTCCTCGATTCTATGAGTTCGTAGAACTTGATTGGTGTCGGAAGCATGTCACAATCCAAACCCTTCCCGCAGATGTAGGAAGGACAGAGCTCACTAGAGGCGTCAATACTTCATGCTTAAAAATTTGACGTATCGAGGCAATTGATCATGACGGGCGCCTAAACAAATGGATCTTCCCACGTGTCGTGTGAGGGGACCTCTTCTACCACGATTACCCAAGTTCGTCATTGAGAGTATCCCTTGGTGAGTTATATTTTACCACTACCCGCGTATTTCAATAAGGCAGAAATCCAGAAATCTGCCCTTGGTGAGTATCCCATAATTAGACTGGATGTAACCGTGCTTCGTGCGTCTGACTCACGGACTTCGATGATTTATTTATCCAATCACGCCATAGAATAGTCTCCGGCTCAAGACGGTCAAATTTTATTGAAATGAAACAAATTGAGAATTTTTGCTACGGTCGAATATTACGGAAAGGATCGAGAATGTGTATATCTGGCCATACATCACTATGAACACTGAGCTATAATTCAAACAAGGTTGGAGCATGAATATGAGCGGCTGGACACTGGTCACTTGGTTAAGAACTGGTAAAGTTGGTAAAAAGGGAGAAAAAGACTGAGAACAACGATGAACGTGGCGGCAATATCTATCTTCGATATATGTATTTGCATATAATGTGCACCTTGCTTGATCCACATTAAAGAGAATAATGTAATGAGACAAAAGCTGGCGGACCTATGGTAATCACTAATTAGTTGCTGGTATACAAGGTGGAGAATATGATAACACACCATGCCAAGAGGGTAAGCGGCAACGCTAAGCATGCCCAAATGTCAACAGAAGACGGTGTACTTGGGTTACGAGAAGCGATCTCCCATTGCCTGAACTTGCCGACACAGTCCAAGCTCGATGCACTCGCGACGAATATGCAACTTGCGGCCAGTGAAGCAAAGGAAAGAACGAAAGCCAAAATGGTGACCGTGCGAGGACAAATATTATCCAAGATGTCCTCAATCTGTAAGAAGGCGACCGAAAGCCTGAACTCCACAAATTTAAATGAGCAAAATGACGACTTGGTGGCTCGCGAGACTCACGCCATGACAAGGCTGGACACCATAATGATTAGAGTCCAGACTTTGGACATTCTATGGACAGTCTTGGTCCAACATTGACGACGAGAGGTGGGTGGTAGCTCCCACAAATCTGAATTACGCGCATCGGGACTGAGGCGGAAAATGTTATACCAGATACGATGGAGGCTGAGATAGTATGTCGAGTAGTAGATGAACGTTAATGTGTACATTCGGACGGGTGATGTTGGGATCGGTCGATGTGGGGTGCTTTAAAGAATAAAAATAAGCGATTCGCATGAGGAGGTGAACGTACACAAAATACCTGGGAGTGGGCCAGAGGTCGGATGCTACTTCGAAGGAGTGATCACCGCACCATCCACAACTTGAAGTACTAACATGCATGGAACGAGAGGACTGTGTAATTTGCAAGCTGGGGCCTGCATGTATGACAGCCATGGAGGGGTATCTCATGTAGGGCAAAAGGTGACTCGAAGTGAGAGAAATAGCAGGCCTAGTTATAAGAGTTGAAATTCGGAGAGTTCCAGAGTTCACGTAGGGTCTATTTTATATGGTGGGTTACACTCTGAGCGCGCCTTTACGGCTGTTCTAAGTATTGGGGTGGATTTCCCTATGATCTCGGGAAATCCTATTTTTAGGTGGGGTACTAGCTTTTACCACTACCGTGCGCCTCGTGAGAGCCGTGGCTCCGGTCAATCATCATAGCTGTACAGGTACTACACTATCACAAGAGAAATACGGATGCAGAAGTCACCTAAGCTTATTATGAAAGGATTACCCTGCAGGTGCGGTCAGAGCTGGAGGTGATTTTCAGTTTCAGCTTCAGTTTGCTGAAAGCCTGAAAAGTGACCACGACCGCCGGTCACCGGCTTGGCAGGAATCAATGTTGTGGAGTCCAGACGGAACTGCGAATGAAGGGCGGCATGTGCGGATGGGAACGGCACTCTGCTGCCATCTCGTAGACACCGAACTTCCGACAAATGAATTTTGCAGCGGCAGTTCGGCGCAGGGCTTAGACTTTACCTTAAGCTTTGGAAGATTACTCGTATATTTTGGGCTAGATAAAATTGGATTTTATACAGTCGAGACCTTAGGGAAGAAGGAAATACTGGTAGTAATCTGTGCTGCCGTCGGATTGGCGAACTCTCGGCATGCTGGCTCATTAAATGGACCCTGGAGGCTTGTCTTATGGAGGTGTTCCTCGTGTCTGGCTGCGTCAAGAGAAATGTGACGGACCGTGTCAAATTTCTGAATTCAGCGAACTGAGGCTGAAACTGACAGCACCTAGTAACTTATAACGGAATTATGGCACTCAAAATGCGTCAGCTCAATCTTGTCTGACGACTCTTCTTAAGGCTGGAAGGGTTCAAGGCAGATTGTTAACAATACTGAAAACAGTAAATAAGCGCCCACCGTCGTCGAAGTGGAGTTTCTTGAATTAAAAGAAAGACACATGAAATTGATGAAAGTACACCATATACACCCAGATACACAAAAAAGACCACGAATTATCTCCAACCAGCATCTTCATAACCTCTTCGCACCTCGCTCGTACCCTCGCCGACTCATCCTACGAATTCCCTCCAAAGCGACCTTTTGCCAGCTCATCTACCGTTCTAAATGTATCAAAGAGTTGTATACATAGGACAATATATTAGCAACCGTTTACATGACTGAGCTGCAGTGCTAGCCAGTTATTCGTGGCATTTCTGGATAGCGTCGAAGGATACAACACCAAGAATGTGCTTGGCTGCTGCTATGGCCCCGTCGAGTTTGACGTATTCAGCGCGTAGAGGGCTGCTATCAAGGCCTCTGGTTGAGTTGAAATATTGTCCTTGTGAATATGGATACACTGCTGGGTACGTTGCTGTCACCATTGGTAACAGCGCCAGCATTGAAAGACTTGCACACCTTATCTAACGACTCTACGAGCCCCTCGAGACATTCTATTTTATTAACTGTGGCGTATTCCGCTTTTTTCTAAATGCGTCCTCTCGCTGGCGTAAGATAACCGTTACGTACGCGATCTGCCTTGTGAACCGTGAGGATTCATCTATCCTATCAACATACTATAGCCTCCAGGTCAAGGTGGTTTGAATATTTACTGAAATCGATTCAAAAAGTGTAGTTATATTGGGGTTCCGAAGAGGATCGAGAATAAGTACATCCGGTCATATATCTAAGAAATAGAATTGAATACAGGAAAGCAAGAATGTCTAGGGTAACATGTATAATTTGAAAAACTCGGAATGTGGCTATGAGCGACTGGATATTGGAAGCTGATCACTTGGTCAAGAACTGGTGAAGTCGGTAAAATGGTAAAAAAAGGCAGAGAACGACGATGGAAGTGGCGGCGAAATCCATCATTGATGTGCCAGTATATATTTCAGTAGAATGTGCACTTTGTCTGGTCCACATCGAAGAGAATAGTGCGACGAGGAAAAATGCGACGGACCTATGTCATATTAATTACTATATTAGAGGGTATTGGAGAATACGAGAACACACCATGAAAATAAAGTGAGTGGCAATGCTAAGCATGCCCAGACGTCGACAGAGGACGGTGTAGTTGGGTTTTGGGAAGCGGTGTTCCATTGCTCGAGCTTTCCAACAGAGTCCAGGTTTGATGCACTCGCAATGAGTATCCCACTTGCGACGAGTGAAGCAAAGGAGAGGATAAGTGTCACAAAGGCGCAGGTGCGGGGATAGATGTTGTCCCAGACATCGTCAATCTGCAGGAAGGCGACCGAAAGCCTGGGCTCTCTAGAATGAGAAAAGTTGGTACCAGTGATTAGCAGGACTCACATTATGACAACGGTAGACACAGTGATAATTAGTGTCCAGACGGTGGTCATCCTCTTAACAGTCTCAGTCCAGCATTGACGAGAGGTGAGGGACGCGTTTTCCAAATATGAATCACTACGTGCATCGGCATCGGAGTGGAGACGGTAGATGCAAAACCAGATATGATGGAGGCTGAGATAGTAAGTTAAGTAGTATATGCCCGTCGATATGTAGGTTTTGATGGGTGATGGTCCGAGAGCGACCAGTTGAGGCGTTCTGTGAAGATAAAAATAAGCAAAAACACCTGTTCTCGGTAATGGACGCACATGGGAGAGGGCACTGGGTCGGTTTGCAAGGTAGGACTTGCGTGTAGGAAGGCCGGGGGAGGAAATTCCATGTTGGATGAGGGCGAGGGGAACGAAATCGCGCGCCATTTATAATTAGAGCATGTTACCGTTCGAAAGTATTTAATGTTTCAAACAAATCTAACAACTTCTAACAACCAGCCGCAGTTAGATCTGAATCTGAGGACGCCCTTCCCACGGGTAGTTAATACGTTCTGGTCAACATCACGTGCTATTTTGGCGGGGAACCAGACCAAAAAGCGCCCAGGTGGGGAAGCCCCCTTTCGCGGTCAAGCCTACATATGTCCCCTAACCCGCCCGTCCCATCAGTGTCTACAATTCTCCCAGGCACCCAAGATCTTCCCGCCTCACTTTCCTTGGGTCTGATATCTCCAGGCCCGTCATCGATGAAGCTCGAGCTTGAGTCCAAGATTCTCGCGTCTCGCGTCCAGGGTGAAGATGCAGCAACTTTATCCCACCCCCACTCAAGCTCAAGTTGGGTCATGTCATATCTTTCGTCAACCTCAACCTCAACCTCACGCCTCAAATATCTTAATCCACTTCGCCTTTCCCCAACGACATCCGCGTAGGCTCTCCCTCCGAGTCTAGCCGGCGTGTGTGGTCGTATACATGCAGCATAGCATACCACAGACTCCAGATTGTCGATGATACATGAGCTAGGCCTATTCAGTGCGCCATGGTAAGTCTCATGATTCTCGTCTCCACTTGTTCCCTCCATCTGATCGCAACTTCTAGCTCTAAGCTCAAGCACTCACCGGCACCGTTTATCTGTACCCGCCTTTCCTCGAACACCCTGGTCCTCGTGCATTGTCGACGTTATCACACATCGAGCGCATGTACCGAGAGCTGGAATTTGTCGAGGCTTCTGGCTGTCAAAGGTAGGCCGCGTTAAATAAATGTGCATTCAATCTAACGAGCTTGTAAAGAGTCGACCTCCTCAAATACTTGCTCACAGGAGCAAGTCGGCAAAGTCGGTGAGTCCCAGGGTACGTATATCTTCCCTCTCTTATATTCGGTGCAACCATCTCTGACTTTGGTTTCAACTAGATAAGATGCTGTGCAACATGGAGACTTCATATAACCCTTGACTTCGCCTCACCACTGCTCTGGGCCACAATCTCAACCCAAAGTCGGAATTACAGGCAGAGTCCAATCTCAATCAAACAAAGGCTGACGGAGGTTGGCGTAGGGGAGCATTCGAAAGAGAAAGCGACTGAGAATATTAGCAATGCAACTCCAGGTTGAGTGCCCTATAACCTCTTATCTTATTCCTTGGTTCGTTCATTTAGATTGACGTATCTCTCTCTACCGGAAATGGGTCACGACGTCGATGCACAAGAAGATCGGGCTATTGGTAGCCTCTGAATCGCACCAACATCGGCATCGACTTACTTGGACACTCTCGAAGAGTCTTCCGATACTTATGGAGATTTTTTTTGGGATTCCCAATTGACATTTCCACTGAAGGTTGTGGCCTCGTTGAGGCAGCGTTGAGGACTCACGGAGACTTCGCGTTGGGTGTTTCCGTTTTTTATGTCTGGATTGGAATTTTGCTTACTAGCAACGATCCAAGCCCTTTTGCGCACACACTTCGTCAACGAGCCACCTTTCGGAGCCCGAGGTTTCACTCAGCCACAGTATCAATATTTTTTTGGCGATCTCATCGATACTTTGTACTCCAATGGTATTCATAAATCATGTCCTATCTCCAATAAAATCTATCTTTCCTGCGTCGGCCAGACGAATTCAGATCGCGATGTGCTACCGACACCGATATCTATTCAATAGATGACAGCGACGCACATTTTTCAGTGTCAGTCGGGCGGCTTGCCTTTGTGGGCGACTAAAAGGTGCTCGTTTCGAACTACTTTGAGTACCGTCAACTTGGAACTCCATTAGTATAGAGGTTTCGGTAACCATACGTATATCTT
>Ga0247741_1001997_pt1 | contig 11331 bp, 12 predicted proteins | sample UWRJL213509R2_FD_180945 | JGI IMG/M metagenome (GOLD analysis project Ga0247741, IMG submission 180945) | Plant litter microbial communities from Arlington Agricultural Research Station in Wisconsin, United States - UWRJ-L213-509R-2 | ecosystem: Environmental > Terrestrial > Plant litter >...
AGCTGCTAGGGTACACGCAGAAGCGTGCATCAACCTGAGGCGACACAGAACGACTCAGCGCGACTTGGAGAGGAAACCCGAGCTAGCTATTGGGGCGCCCTGTGTGGACCGAAGGAGGGGCTATGATTACCGAACTCGTCCAAATCATGGAACCACCGTTCTTTACCTCGACTACTGCGAATTCGAACAAACGGCGAGATTTAAAAATAGCCACCAACTGTCCTGCCGACACATTGGCAGTATTTACCTCACGCATTGGATCATCGACCACCGCGAGAGGACCGTTACGTGTGCGAACGGCAGTGTCTCGTGACGGTCCACACATTCTCGACCTCATCGAGAAGACTGACGCTACATGTGCGGATGGTGGTGCCTCAACAGCGACAAGACCACTACGCGACATGCGCGAATTGGTTCTATTAGGTCTAGCTTGACCGCATGCGTCGTGACTCCTACATATTGGGAGTGGCGTCTCAGCTCAGACACATTGTTGACCTCGTCGAAGACTGTCGCGTTACAGGTGCGGATAGTGGTGCCTCGAACACATCGAGAAGACCGTCGCACTACATGTGTGGAGGTTAGTGCATCTCGGTCACCTCAAACACTCTTGACGTCGTCTAACGACCACCTCGCTACGTGTGCGAACAGTGGGGGCTCGACTACGACAAGAGCATTACGCCACACGTGCGAATGGTAGTATATCTTTGCCGTCCCACATATTCTCGTCCTCGCCGAAGACTGTTGTGCTACACATGCGGACAGTGGTGCCTCGTCCACATCGAGAAGACTGTTGCGCTACATGTGCGAACGGTAGTGCCTCTTGGCCACCTCACATATTCTCGACCTCGTCGATAGACTGTCTCGTTACATGTGCACACAGTGACTGCCTCAACCACATCGAAAAGATTGCCACGATACATTTGCGAACGGGAAATAGAAATAGCAACCGCTTTCGGCAAACTCTTACGGTGTCGAAAGCTGCTGAGAGGATTGACTCATGACGCCAGTATACACGAGCGCTGATTAGCACCGACATATATTGCCTGCAACTGGGCAGGTGGCTTGAAATCCTCCGATGCCCTTTGATAGAATTTGGCTTTGCGTGGATGTAGCATATCGCCTGCTGCCGAACACACCTTTTTGCTATTTTTTCCTCCTTCTCGCCTGCTAGACCACTTTCATACATCCATCCAATTACTATAACCCTCGTTGACTCTCGACTGCTAGCTGGCTCGGTTACGACGTATCTATTTGCGGCGGAGACCTCTGTTGGTTACAGTCAGGGATTTTCACACAGAAACCCACACTACTTCGACGCACCATTGTGCTATTGGGCCGCCCAGGTATATGTCTATTGCCAGCCCATCCACATACGCCTTACAACTCACCGCCGCTCGAATACGACATCTTGGGTCCCACCGATTACGTCTGCCGATACCTGCGGCAACCCAAGTAAACTGAGCGCGGGTTGGGATTTTCTGCAGTCCGTGTGACCATGACAATCCCAAATTCGATTTCTTTCTGCAAGCCGCAGGTCTAGTATGGAGAACTCAAGAGAAAACTTCCCAGAATACTTAACTCAAGTAAGTACCAAGTTGATTTTATGTTTTATAAAGTACTTGGTTTGCGCTATTCGATACGGAGACTATATTTACAATGTTAATACTGAAAAGACTTTGATTATACTAGCCAAATGAGTCCAAACGTTGTTAACTGGGAACAAGCTAATGTCGCCAAATAACGATATTCCTTAGAAGCTTCAGAATGCGTGATAACTACAGAACTGGTGTTGGAAAAGTATCAATGAGCGAGAAAGCATGTAATGCACGTACGGTACTCTCTTCAGACACTTCGTGGGATACTGAAGAACTCTATGCCATCCGTCTCAAAGTCCGAATCACAGTACGACGATCCATCCGCTATATATGTAGAGATAAATAAGCGTTCCGATTATCCGATAATCTAGCTAAAAGCTTACCATCTTCATCTGTAAGTTGTCGTATCATGATCAAGAAAGGTTTATGAAGTGAAAGTGTATGGTACATACTGTTATCGCTCATAGGTTCGCTTTCTTCAGCTATGGCAGCGAGCCCTCCGCGCGTCCACCCCAAAGGCAATCGCTCTTCGTGCGCAGAGTTATTGAGAATGACTGGCCCACCACCTTCCCAATGCGTCTCGTGAGGTGTATACGAAGGCGCGAGGCTGAAAACAGTCTGTTGAGGAGCGATAAAACCATATGCAGGTCGATTGTTTGTGTTTCCAAAGTCGAAATCGCAAAGCATGGGACTCGAATACCCCCCTTCCGAGCCTTGCCCGACAGAATTTGAGATCGAAGGATCCACTGTGGCGCCAACAGGAGGTACCTCAGCATTCGGCAATGGCAGCACATTGACCAACTGGTCTACGTTGCTGGACTTCTCGGTTGGAAGATCCTCGGTACGGTTAAGACATGTACTCCCATAGCTGGGAGCGGCAGGAGCAGAAGAGACGCTGGCGCCCAGTATATCATCTAAGAGTTCCACCTCCGCTGCAAAGCCCACTTTGCCACTAGAATCTGATGAAAAACACGAAGGGGAAGTGTTCAGACATTGAATTAAGAAGAGTATATGATTCCGTATACCTTTTGAAAGACGCTTTCCGTATAAGCAGAAGTCGGCATTAGGTCCATTTAAGATGTGATTAAGGTCGACTGTTGAAGAGATTCAGAAAGGTAAGTATACTAATGTATTCAAGAAAAAACTCGAGGGATTACTAACTGAAGTACCCGCACGATCTCTCACAGTTTAAGAAGTGGATTGTGGCGCAATTGGAAGCAAAGGCACACTGGAGACTTTTTGATTGCAGTTTCGTGGCTGGGTCGACCTTCGTAATGACCACGGCATTCTCTGAGTGAAGGCACTTCGGCATGTCCCATGCACGGCCTGAAGCATATGCAGACAGATGGCAAGGGTCCACTGGTTTGAATGATGAATCGAGGGGACTGAAATCCGGTTAAAGTCTGCAACTTTCACCCAAAAATAAACGTACTAGGGAACCTCGACAAGACGTCCTGGAATAGGATAGGCTTGCCAGGTGGTAATGTTTCTTGCCCGTTGCTGCAGGGAATATATGGAATGTTCGTGCACTATGTTGTTCTTCCAGGAATTGTCCATATCGTTCGTGTTCACAAGATTTAAGTCGACGAAAGGTGACGAAAAGCCACACAGAACGAAGTCCTTTTGTATGACGTCCGTAATAATAGGTTGTTGCATCGTACATCTTCGAGAATCTGTGAATGAAGGTTGAAGATGATCTACACTTTGCACGAATCTCAAAGAGGATTAGGGCCGGTGATCTCCTTAGCTGAGATCAGATCAGATTCATTCCTCACGATCTCATACTTGATCGTCTCGGTAATTCTACTCTGCAGACGCGGAATCTACTGCGTGTGCTGAATCAATCGTACAAAAAGTTCGGTCAGCAAACTAGACAACAATTAGGCTGGCATCGATCGTTCTCCAGACCCCTTTACGCTTCCCGAAAATCTAACTCAGTTGGTTGGCCGATAGTTCATATAAATACCATACTTTAAAGATGTTCTCAAACCGAAGCGCTCCAGCATGCTTAGGTGAAGGATTCCATTTCAATACCAATGCTTCGATAGATTCACTAATACCTGACAGAAGAATATCCCCTCAACGAGACTACCTGGCACAACTTGCAACGGAAACGGTATTCGAAATCGTGCGATTTCTACCTCTCCGTAGCATGGCTCTCCTCGCAACTTTATCGAACCGTCTTCACGACATATCCACCCACGTCCTATACCGCGACGTTCACGTCGATGACCACCGCACGAGACGCTTCATCTTAACAATGCTGTCACAATGTCGAACTTCCAAGAATTACCCTTCTCTCGTCCGACGCCTCACGTTTATCGTGCGCCCCTCGGTCACTGTGTGCCTAGGATATAGCATCTTGTCTCAGAGCTTGCTCAAAATGCAAAATCTCGAGGCGCTAGGCATATTCATGCCGTCGTCGTGCTCGGATACGCTTATTGTCACAATGAAGAATATAGGACTCATGCAAGAAAAATCCAGCGCTCTCACTCAAAAGGGGGAAACCGACGAAGAAAATCCGCGCTATCTCCCTCGTCTACGAGAATTGAGTCTCACAGGCAACAACGACCTGGCAAAATTATGCAACTCCCGTCGTATCTCTACACTCAGAGTTCTCGAACCGATGAGCGGGACTGAGCTCATTGGATTGACCAATGACCTTGAACCCGAGGTCGCACGAGGAGTCCAATGCCTTGACGTTCGCATTTTGTCCTTAAGGAGTCGCGAACTCTTCTGTGCCATGGCTAGCATTGACAAGGCATTCCCCAACATCACTCATTTCGGTCTCCAAGCTGGTTATATGAATGCATTGGCGAGTGCTATTTTATTTTTTGCCATTCACAAGTCAAATAGCTCACCAGGTTCTCTACCAGATGATCTCACATACCTTGGCAAGCCGAGACGACCTGTTCGCTGGTGTCACTGAGATCAAGTTTAACAAGAACCTGGTTACGACGCCCATGTTTACACCCTCCAAGAACGAGTGTCTAAGCGCCCAAGAGGAGCACATTCGCTCAATAGGCCTTTCCCGCCGGTTGCTCAAAGCTATACAGTTCGGCTGTATGCGATGGCGCAGAGCAGACTTTGGATCGTCTTGGTCGGTCGAGGATGTTTCGCAACCTTATGCAAAATATTTGACAAAAAATCCTCTCAACCAAGTCGACGATAATCACGTCATTTACTATGCTTTTAATTCTCTCTTCTAAACGTCCAATTAGTTTAAATTTCCGCTGCACTGCAACTTATCGGATACTTACTCACTCGAATGTGTTCTAAGGGGATATCCCATATACCTACCAATATGTACACCTCTTCTACGACTATCAAAGACTTGAATTCTATCTCTGTGTAACGCTGCATCCCAACCTTGGCAACGATTTCAAAGACTAATCTCTGTGTGTATGCATTCCAGCGATGTATGCAATACTTGTGAAGCGGCTAGATTGCCCGATTAGGAAGCTTGAATTTGGTAAAAAGATATTTGCTGGTCTCCGAATATCAGAAAATTAGAACCTACAGTTCGCAGAACAGGATGTTTTAGGCTCGTGGCTGCCCACTTTCATGTATGTGGGACGGAGCGCTCCCGCCAATCTCTCAAGGGTATTCCGCACTAGTGGGTTTACCGAACAAAAGAAAAAAGAATTCAACAAAGATGAGTAAAGGTAGTTCTCGTTCACATCGAATATTGCAAATTGGTATCGAGATATTGCTCGCCATGGGAGACCAACTGGATAATGGAGAAGGGTGTAGAAGCTGAAAAGTACTATCGTTTAGTTATTACGTAGTATGGTCAGACAAGCTGAATTGTGCGGAAGTCAATCCAGAAATTGCAATGGCTCACCCAGGCAACACCCTCATCGTTCCTCAATTCCTCAAATTTCCTCAAATTTCTCATCGGTAGATCGGACAGTCAACTATCCCCGTATGTGATCTTGATTAGCTCAGATCGAATCTTGGATCTAAGGTTGATCTCGATCGGACTCGGAAAGGTTATATAAAACCCGGCTACGAGGGATAATTTCGAATCCGCAATGCTGAGGACAAATCTTAACAAGTAAGCAATCATATTCAATCGTTATTGCTCTAACAATTGACGCCAGGTCATTCGGAGTGACTCTTGATAGCGCGGAAGGTCTGTGATTTTTGCTGGGTCAACCACCATCTAACAGCCCTCAAAGGTGTCGTGAGTGTCCGTTCTGGCTCCGATTTTTTCATGGTAATTTCTCGTGGCGAACCGATGGGGTACCTATATCGAATTCTAAGAGGACGATCGATGAGCGCATCCTGGATGGAACGAGAGATACAATGGTTCAAGGAACATCGCCCCTACTGTAACGGCCCGTGAGTTTAAGCCCGTCTGTCATCCTTTGCGCGATATAATGGAAACACTTAGATACTTCTCCTATATGTGCAACTTCGAAAGGGGAAATGACTGGTATATGGTTTTCAAGCTACCACCTCCTTCCAAAACCCTGACGCATATACTTGCCAATGACGACCTCTGGCCCCTCTCTCGGAAACAAGTGTGTGAGATCGGACTTCAACTCATTCTAGGAGTCGAAGGCAAGCTATTTTCACCTCTATCTATATGTATATTTGTTCTCATGATTAGAGACTATTAGCCCTTCACCAAGAAGGTCGCATAGTCGGTGACTTATTCCCGGATAATATTGCGTTCCTCGATCCCGAGCCAGTACCTCCGAGTTCGGACATCTTTGATACAGAAACTAGCCAGCCCTCTAAGGTGTGTATCACCAGTACCCATCACAGTCAACAAGGTATGTAATGCCCTAAGTTGGTCCTCAGGTCAACAGAGTTACGCATTGTATACTCTGGAACATTCGACGTCAATTGTCCTTCGATGGAAGAGCATGATGTATACCGCGCACCAGAGGTTGCACTAGGTAAGTGATTCCAGACTCCGCCATAAACGCTACAGTTTCACATTTCTCAAGGTTGGTATTGTGTCAAGGCCAGCGACATTTTTTCTGTGGGGTGTCTAATTTCCGAGCTTTACACTCGCCGACCACTCTTTATGAAATGTTCACGGGGTGCATCATATAGCGCAGAAATGATCCATCAGTATACGCACCTACTGGGACCGTTTGGACCGCAATGGACGCCAGGCGTTAGTGATGTCCATCAAATGGCTAAAAACGGGAGCCGATGGGAGTCTTTGATAGGAACAGATAGTATCAAGGTGAGCTATGATTTCCTCAATTTCTGCCAGGGTTTCAAGTCCTAACTATTTGATATAAAGCATCGTATCGCAGACACCCATATTGCGGAGGTCGTAGCCGAAGCGACTAGACTCAATCCGGATGAGCGAGCATCGCCTTCTCAACTTAGTGGCATGACTCTTTTTGAAAACATCAGTCTTTCCGACCGTGAAAGATGGCAAAGCCCGAGGTTTGGGACCTCTCAATACCGAAGTCACTTCGCGTTTTGTAGTTCTACTTCGAAGGAAGCCGCGAGCAATCAGTAAATCCTGTACAATAAATTTAAAAACTCTCTTTGCGATCTCAGTACCACATTCTGCTCCTATTATCCTGTGTCCACATTTTAATTCAAAAGTCACACTGCGTACTAATGTACTTGAACCAGGTGTGATGAAGCTGAAGGATAAAGCCTTGCTCCCATATCCGTTTTACGTACTTGCGCGCACGCTAAATACGCTATCCACCAACCGTTAAGATTGGGTAGTGGCACATAATTCCTGCGCTTATAATCTCGTTTACTCCCTCAAAATAATACTGAGATATTTCATCCGGAAGTGGTAAGTACTTGACCCTTGTTCATTGTGATCCCGCAAAGGTAGAAACCGCCGAGAGTCGAAATTGACCGTAGTTTTATTATCAATCCGTAAAGGTCTTCATACAAGCAAGTCCATATTTCTGAAAAAAACCGTACCAATCCTGGTTTATCTCGCCTGATTTACGGATATATTTACAGTATATATATGCATGTCCGTGTCAAAGAAAATTTGAATGAAATCTGTAAAAATGGCGCTAATGAACCGCAATCAAAGGCGCTAGGAGGTACTGTATGCGTCCATCTTGAAACTCGCACGACACCTGAAAAAAAAAATTAATAAATACCACAAAATATATAAAATACATACCGCCAATTGGTGGTGGTCGCTCATCATAAGCGTAACCGCAGAGGAACGACTGGCCCTCTTCGATATCTTCAACAAGCGCGTCAGCGAATAGAATGCCGAAGCTTTACGCTTGATCCTCAATGTCAAGGCTCCGGATTCCAAACTCCCCGTGAAAAGAAGACACTATCGAATTCAAGTAGAACTTTAGATCAAAGAAAGACTGCAGATTATTTCGTTTCTCCCACCTGGGCACATTCAGGCTCATCTTGGTCGCCATTGACATCGCAGCAAGCGTGAGGCACTTGTTCTGAAATCCTCGGAAGGAGTACCTTCCCACTACCGCTTGTAGTTTTTGAGGTGAAGCAGACTCCTTGATCCGTCATTTCCAAGCATACCACTTTTGCAACTCGACCGAGACCCCTCATTATTCTGTGGAAATCGGTCGAGGGGATCATGACCGCTGCGTCATAATCAGCAATCCCAGGTACAATTGTTCGATCAGCGGGAACTTCATGGATAACGAAGGTATATTCAGCGATCTCCATAGCCCCTATAAAACGTTACTATGTATTAGGTGAACCCAAATAGGACACAGGCGCACCTTGAGCAGAGAATATCAACTTCATTTTCTTCAAATTTTCGGTGACCACAACGACGCAGGTGTCTTCGTTGTTTGCAAAATTGAGAATTTCTCTCAGCCGATATGAATCAACGCTGAAACTTGCTGGCCGAATACACTGGAACCAGGCAAAAGACGTTGCTAAAATCGTGGCCGTAACGAATGTAGATCGATCTTCCGCCATGGACTTGAGGCAAATTCCGACGTCGCTGAATTCTACGTTGAGCTCGCTGGAAGAATTTTTGAACCCTACGAATAGGTTGTTAGAGAGTTCTCGAGTACTACTAAGAAACCCGCACCATCAACGATATTCTGCAATACCGCAACTCGATTCACAATTGCCTGTAGCATATCGCGTACCAGTTCTGGGGAAAGAGGATAGACTGTGATTTAAGCTTAAATTCCGCTGGGAATCCAGACTTTGGAATTCAAACTCTGCGTTTTAAAGGCGCATTGTCGAGAGCACTTCAGATCTCTTCAACAAATTTTACCCAGGAGGTTTCCGAAATATTCAGAGTACAGATTACCATCAACCATGCAACAAACGCAGCCAACAAATGAATGCGATGGGGCTTTCAAAAAGATTTGAATTCATTGAGCGATAATCTGGCACGTCATCCGATATAGTAATGCACAAGTCTAGGGGCATGCCGTTGATAAGATCTCATCTCCAAAAGTATCAATCAATCATCACCTAGATTAATTAGTACCGTTTCGATCCTCCCATTGTTGAATCGCGATATCCACTAACACTCTTCTGAACTGATATTAGAGACCATGATTGAGTTATCGGCATACGCCGTTGCTAATCGTAATCGTTTCGAAACACATCATAGATCAGAATGTCGATGAGAATAAAGTGTGAGGATCTAGAGGAGCGTATTGTTCATCTGCTCAGGACGAGACTAACGAACCAATGAATAGATGGTTGCCCTATCGGCATTTTCTCTGGTCCTGTTTCCAGGCATAAATATGTCTGTCAATTCGAAAATATCCGTGGAGAAATTCTAGTTACGAAGAGAGCTGAATAAAAAGGTTCTCAGACGAATGCAAAGGGTCGGGCCGCCAGTAAGACAAACCTTTCGCAGGTGCTAAGTTGAACTCCTAGGGAGAAAGATATAGCTGATCTGCCTTGTCTTCGATATGAATGATTTTATTGCAGAGTGGATAGTAGATAATGCGGAATTAATAACGAGGATTATGCAGACAATATAACTAATTCTTCCATGAAGCGACCAAGCCATAAATTGGAAAATTATCGAGTATTTTTTCTTTTCATTTTGGAAGTAAAGAAAGAAATTGAAAGAAAATGGGAGAATACAAGGCTTTTTATAATAGATGAGGCCCTCTAACTGGATTTCAGACGATCAAAACGGCGTTCTTGGGTGCGCAGAAAGCGGAGTGGCCTTGTTAGGGGTTTTTGATCCAATTTGGTCATTGTGCGCTTACAGCCGCGTCCAACCCTAAAGCACCACTCTTACTTCAGGATGCCTTGAGATTTCCTGAAGTATTTTCTCACTGGGTTAGTACGTTAGCTAGCGCCAGATAAATGAGGGCTGGATCACGAAGACAGAGAACCCAGAGATAGCGGCGCCTAACTCGATACGATCCCTGCTTGAGGGGCTTCGCTAGTGGCCATGGACCACCCATTATTTAGTGTAACAGACGCCTGATGACTGAGTAGTTTTATATACTCGCGCAACGTATCTCGATTGATATATTGAGTCAAGTGGCACCCTGCACCAATTTCCCATTTCAGTAAACGACGATTTCATCTGAATCTGAATCTGAGTTATGAGATCATAAGATAATCAAGATTTGTCTCAGCTCGACTTAAGGATGTATTTAAAAATCGTCTTGGGGTTATAACACTAACCCTCAGCAAAGAATATTTCCACCACCATGTCTTCCACCGCCCATTTGTCACACAAGTATTCGCTCATTGAGCAATTTATTCTGATGGACTTCGAGGCGACTGTTCTCGAGAACATCCTTCGCCTCTGTGACCCAGTCTCCATCATTCGACTACGCCGGACGTGCAGGGTTTTAAATGGCGCACTCGAAGTCTATTGTGCCGAGACTTGGGATGCCAAGCGATTTCTTGCTTCGCGTTTCAGTACAGTGGAGGCCCTTTTTCGAGTCATGTCGGAAACGAACTCTATTATTTATGGTCCGGAGGTATTGAGCTTCCTCGACCGGTCTGCGGCCAAACAAACGCCTCTCGATCTCTGTGTTCGCTATGAATGGGTAACAACTCTAGTCAAGTTTTTGAAGACCCAGAACTACACATTTTCTGGAATCGACAATACTAAGTACCTACTCTGGATTGAAGGCCTGGCCGTTGAAACCCGCAAAATTCCGAAGGAGAAGGTGCGATCAAGCGGAGAAAGGAATTCGAGCCAAACGGACCTAGATTCTATCGCACTCCAATTCATCAGACGCTCGGCGCGTTCGAGGCAGCAACCCAAGGTCTCGCTAAACGTGCATGTTGTAAGGTGTGACCCTTATAGACATGTGCTAGCCACTTACGGGAGTAAGTCTGTATTTGCCACTCCTATCAATGATTAATCACCTGTTTCCAATCAGCTGCCCTCATGAATATCATCTCGAGCGCAGGCACCCTGTCCTTATTCCCCTTCTCGACCTTCTCACTTCGCAGGAGCCTTATTTGTCGACAAGACTATGTCAAATCGGACGCCATGACCACTGGAACAACAGCTCGGCTCCGTGAATACTGTCGGCAAAATAGTATCAGGGAAGTTGGAATGTCTCATCAGATATTTCGGGGAATTGAGATTGGGCATCGCTACTTGGGCGATCCGCTGTGTTGGTATATACCCAACAGAACTGATGGTACAGTACAGTATCTTTGATGTTGATATGTTTTCCATCTCAAAGTCTACACGGCAGGGCACGAAGAATCTCCGAGCCGACCATCTGGAATTTCGTTTGAGGTTTTGGACTGGCTTTCGAACACGACCCATCCAAATTCATATCTCCGTATTGGAGAGCCC
>Ga0247741_1001998_pt1 | contig 11331 bp, 6 predicted proteins | sample UWRJL213509R2_FD_180945 | JGI IMG/M metagenome (GOLD analysis project Ga0247741, IMG submission 180945) | Plant litter microbial communities from Arlington Agricultural Research Station in Wisconsin, United States - UWRJ-L213-509R-2 | ecosystem: Environmental > Terrestrial > Plant litter >...
CTGAAGCTCTTGCTTCGGGCGTGACTTGAAGCTCTTGCTTCGAGTGTACTCTGAAGCTCCAGCTTCGGAAAAATAAACAATATTAGCTTGAAGCTGGAGCTTCAAGACACACCCGAAGCAAGAACTTCAGGATACTGTATGCTTCCGTTACTGCAAATCAACGATCTTCAGATTGAATTTCCGGGTAAAGACGGGACAGCCAAAGCTGTGTACAACAGCAACTTCAGCATCATGCCCGGAAGGCTGACTGCGATTGTAGGAGAAAGCGGATCGGGTAAATCTGTGACGGCTTTATCGCTGTTGCAGCTGTTGCCAAAACAAACCGTCATCAAAGGCGAAATACTTTTCAGTGAGGATGAAAAACGATCGCAGGACCTGGCAAAACTCTCCGAAAAAGAAATACGTGATATCCGCGGCAATAAGATCGCCATGATCTTTCAGGAGCCGATGACCTCCCTGAACCCGGTGTACACCTGTGGCGACCAGGTGATGGAATCGCTGGTAAAACATAAAAAGATCAGCAAAGCTTCCGCAAAAAATCAGGTGCTGGCATTGTTTGTTCAGGTGGCGCTTCCGAAGCCGGCGGAGATCTTCAACCGTTACCCTCATCAGCTCAGCGGTGGACAAAAACAGCGGGTAATGATCGCTATGGCGATGAGTTGTGATCCGGCGATCCTGGTAGCCGATGAACCGACCACCGCACTCGATGTAAGGGTGCAGAAAAATATTCTTCAGCTGATCAAAGGCCTGCAGGAGCAAAATAATATGGCCGTACTGCTCATCACCCACGATCTGGCATTGGTGGCCGATATGGCCGATGAAGTGATCGTGATGTACAAGGGGCAGATTGTAGAACAAGGGACTGCAAAGGAAGTGCTGCAGTCTCCCAGGCATGCCTATACCAAAGCATTGCTGGCCTGCAGGCCCGGGGCTGGAAGTAAGGGAAAAAGATTGCCGGTGATCAGCGATTTCATTGACAGGGAAAACATCCATGATGTTGTTGATAATAATACCAGCAACGGCATTAAGGATGTACAAGAAATCCTTAGTGAGGATACCCACAACGGCGATAGCATTTCGCTAATGGAAAAACAAGCCATCCTTTCCGTTGAAAACCTGACTGTTTGTTTTCCGGATAAACGAAATATTTTCGGTAAAACTGTTTCAGTAATACCGATCGTAAAGAATGTGAGTTTTGAAGTGATGAAAAATGAGACCGTGGGCCTGGTAGGTGAAAGTGGCTGCGGCAAAACCACGCTGGGCCGGGCTATCCTTCAATTGATCAAACCAAGCTCTGGAAAAATAGTTTTGGAAGGAACCGATCTCACTACACTTAATAGCGAACAACTACGGCTCATCCGCAAAAACCTGCAGATCGTTTTTCAGGATCCCTACGGCTCTCTGAATCCACGCATGACCATCGCCGATGCCATACTCGAACCATTGAATGTTCACCAGATACACTATTCAAAAAAACAACGCAAGGAGCAAGTAGTTGAATTACTGGAAAAAGTGAGCCTCCAGGGGGATCATTTTAACCGTTATCCGCACCAGTTCAGCGGCGGGCAACGCCAGCGTATCTGCATCGCACGGGCATTGGCGCTTCAGCCGGATTTTTTAATATTTGATGAAAGCGTATCTGCACTGGATGTGAGCGTGCAGGCACAAGTGCTCAACCTGATCAATGACCTTAAAGCAGAAATGAATTTTTCTTCCATCTTTATTTCCCACGACCTGTCGGTTGTGCATTATATCAGCGACCGCATATTGGTGATGAATAAAGGCCGCATAGTGGAAGAAGGCTCGGCAGACGATATTTATTTCAACCCTTCAAATGATTATACCCAACAGTTGGTGCAGGCCATTCCCGGCAAAGGATTATTTTAATCTTCGTAATCCGAAAGCGACTTAAAATTATACCCGTTATCATTCACAAAAAAGTTCCTGGCGCTGCGATGGTACCCGAATAATATTCTTTTCAACTGAAGATTGATTTGTTCTTCGGCAGGCTCATACTCCTTGAATTTTTTATCCGTAAGCACCGAAAGATCATCGTTGCTGCTGAGTTCTGTTTCAATCAAAGGTTGCAAACCACTCATACCGACCTTCCAGTCATCAGAGCGTTTGATCCTGTATTTAAAAAAATATACTACTCCATTTTTTCCTCTCAACGAAGCTGTTTTTTTATCCAGCATCACCACAGAATCCATCTTGTCAAAATTATTTTGCGAAAGCATGTAACTACGGGCAAGTGCCAGCTGGCTTTTGTATGCAGCAGGAAATTTATCCAGACGCTTGATATCTTCCAGCATGGTATACAAAGTCCCGATCAGTTTTTCTTTAGTGACAATACTGTTAAAAACAGCATCCGGAACATCTTTTTTATTCCGCAGCATTAATATCGCCGCATTCATTCTTACATAATCATCCTTGCTTTGAAGCAGGCGGGTAAAGTATTGCTGCACATTTATGTCCTTATCATAAAAAGGCATAAGCAACACCGCGTAATCATTCAATCCGTAAAGATTATTACCAGGGTTGTATTCCCTCGTCACATCATCCTGGTCATTCTCTTCTTGCTTTTTCTTTTCATCCTGCATCTTTTGCTCATCCGCGGCTTTCTGTTTTTTCTGCGCCACTTTAGCGTCGATGTAAATAGAAGAAAAATAATCCTTGTAATTCTTTCCTTTGATAAATCCACTGTCCACGAGCATTACCAGCAATTCCGTCACTGGCTCTTTGTAATCGGTCAATGTAGAAAGTTTCAACAGATCGGGAAAGAGTGAAGCACTGAGCGCTAATGAATCTTCCAGATTATTGAATACCGAACGATAATCATCCTCCTCATTGAAGATCGGCGGATCCTGCAGCATGATCTCTTTCAACACCGCATAAGCATGGCTGGTCTTCAACCGGGCCAGTGATTTGATCACTTCATTTTGAAACAAAGCAGTATCGGCAGTCTGTGCATATAATTTTTTCAACTGGTCCGGAATATCATTCGTTACCGAATCTTTGATGTAACCAAGCTCGGAGATCAGTTTTGCTTTTGTATCAAAATAATCCTTGTCGTTGACCGACAAACGTGCGATGGCATCATAAATATATGGAGCGCCTTGTTTTCCATAATATACATTGGTGATGGCTTGCTGCGCCTTTTTATGCAATGCGCTATCCGTACTGAAAAGGTCTTCGAAAAATAACCCCAGCTTTTTTTCGTAAGGTTTAAAAAGTGTGTCTGTATTATACGGAACAAAACTTCCGAAAACCGAATTCACAAAATCGCTGCGGCCGCTGATGGTATCGGAAACCGTAGCGATCGAGTAAAGATATTTGTCTTTAAGCAGCAGCATACGCTCGATCATCCGTGAAGAACCGGTATCCTGCAAAGTGAAAAACCATCCCTGGCTACCAGCCGGCAGATTGAGAGCGGATTTATTGCGGACAAGCATATCATTTTTACCTACATATTCATTGATGGCATTTTTCCAGAACCTGCCGGAATCGGAAATGTAAAAATATTTCGGATATTCCTGCACCGATATGGAAACCATTTCGCCGGTAGAATCGCTTTGCAAAATACCATGCCTTTCTTTGAGCCAATAAGTGATGTAACCGGAAGCATTGTTGCCATTATAAGCATCCTGTGTTGTTTTTTCTATCAGCGAACGGATGCCTTCATCGAGCTGCGGCCTTACAGGCGTATTTATTTTGAAATGAAAAAATGAATCTACAAAAGCGGTCGGTCTTGTATAGGCATAATTCTCCCACTTCAAAGAATTGATGAAAGCAAAAGCCGTATCGTTCTCGTTTGCCGTACGTTTTGCAAAGACATAAAAAGCAGGCCCTTTCAAAATAAAGGCAGCATTTACAAATTGCCCGTTCTTCAATTTTTCCCTGACAAATAACCCGGGATAACCATTCCAGGTAGTCTGCTTCCTGCTGATCTGTTTGTCAAAATAATCAGGGCTCCTGAAAGATTCTTCTACAAGGCTAAGATCAAAACTATCTTCTTCAATAAAATTATAGTTGTAAACATTTTTCTTCAAAACAAGGTAGGCGTCACCGTTAGTAGTGTCGGCAGCTTCATACTCCCATCGGTTTTCGCCAATGCCATCGTAATACTGGTGAGCAGGCTGAGGCAGGTTGATGCTAAACCCTTTTTGCGCCGGGGTAAAATTTACCGGTTTATTTTCCAGTGGTTTCAATTGTATGGAATTAAAAAAACGGATTGCTTCTTCACCGGCTACATAATCATTTTTTCCGCTCATTTTAAAGAGTATGATCTCAAACGGAGTGATGAATATCTGGTAGCGTTGCAGGTCTCCCCTCCTGGTACGGTTGCTGATATCGTATCCTTTGTAGCCGTTTTTCTGAATAATCGTTTTGGTCAGTATTTTTCCCGGAATATTTTCATACAAAAGGCTGTCGATCTTTTTCTGCACTTCCGCTTCTGTCTGGCCGGTAAAAGCTGAATATGTTTTTACCCTCGTAACCAAATAATAAGAACCGTTGTTCATATCGGCAAACTGGCTCCTGTCAAGCGGTACATACGCATTGCGCAGCACATATAACTGACCGGGAACATCCACGCAGTACATCCCATCCGGTGAATATTGTGTTTTGAAATTCACTTTCACTTTAAGTTTGTCGATATTGTCTTTCTGATTCGCATCACGGTCCGCCATTTTTATGGGGCGAAGGGTATAGCCCATTTTACGAAGCTGTTCTATCACGCCTCTTTCACCTGCAAGGTGCGCCGCACCTACACCAGCGAATAAAGACCTTGTGCGGATGATGCTGTCGATCGATGCCGCCTGGATATCGTTTCTTTTGTAAAGAAATTTTTCGCGGAAAGCTACAGAGCTTTCCATCATATTATCCAGCGAATCCATAAGGTCCAGATCGCCCCGGCGATAAGCATTCTGCATTTTTTCTACCAGGCTGCCCATGGTTTCACCATCAAGATCCACCTCTTTCTTTTTCTTTTCTTTCGCCATATCGGCGTAAGCCTCCAGTACCAGCTTTTCCGATTCGTAATAATCTTCTACTCCTGCGGGGGCTTTGCCGAGTTTACGGCCTGTCTGAAAAATATACAGATCAAGAAAAGTGTCTTCTTCAAAATCTTCCTTCATCTGGTAAGAACGGTAGAGCAGGCTGTTGACCACCGGAGGTTCTGTGCTCAATGCTGATTTGAGGAGATCGTCGTATTTGGTGATCCGGAAACTATTTTCCGTCAGGAAATCTGTACCGGGGATTTGCGTATAGTTCGTATAATTCTGATTAAGATCGTTGAGCCGTACCATCTGTGGCTGCCAGGTTTCGGGGTTGAGTTCAAGCGCTACCGCATCCACATTTTTGAGGGCATAATAAAAAGAATCGCTGAGGTGAAAAGCCAGTTTGCTGCTCACGTGCATGGTGCCAAAAAGATATGATGGGCGAGTAAGCCCGTTGCCGGTGATCTGCCAGAGCAGGCTTGGATATTTAGCATCTTTTTTTTGCTGGGCACCTGAAGAAAAGGCTGACAATAAAAAAATTAAAAAGAGCTTTACGAATCTGGATAGGTGCATAGTTGAGTATAAGTGGCTGTAGCCTTTATATAAAGTTGGGGATTAATGGACAAACACCCAAAAAACGATGGGGATTTAACGTTTTTCCATAAATGAGTTGACCACTTCCATGAGTTGACAACTCATGGGAGTGGTCAACTCAAAGCGATTGCAATGCCCTAATAATCAAAATTTTACACTACTCCAAATTTTTCTCCTCAAACCCGATATTTTGTAGTAACTTCGCAGCCTTTAAAATCATGCCGTAACATGATAAATGCCTTTTAAAACGAAAGGCTACCTATCTCTGTAAACCTTTACAGTTCCTGGCATGTGATAAATAACTTTTAAATAAATTTATTGCATGAAATTATCTCAATTCAGATTTGACCTCCCGCTTAACCTCATTGCCCAGCACCCTACCAAAAAAAAAGAAAAAAGGAAAATGATGGTGGTAAACCGTGCTACCGGACAAATTGAAGACCGCCAGTTCCGTGATATCATGGAGTATTTCGACGACAAGGATGTTTTTGTGGTGAACAATACCAAGGTATTTCCTGCCCGTATGTATGGCCGCAAGGAAAAGACCGGCGCCAAGATCGAAGTTTTTCTTTTGAGGGAATTGAACAAGACCAACAAACTTTGGGATGTGATCGTTGATCCTGCCCGTAAGATCCGTGTGGGTAATAAATTATATTTCGGCGAAAGTGATGAACTGGTTGCTGAAGTGATTGACAATACTACCAGCCGTGGCCGTACGATCCGTTTCCTCTGGGACGGAACCGACGAAGAATTCCGCCAGATGCTGGATATCATGGGTGAAACCCCTTTGCCAAAATACATCAAACGCAAGCCGGAAGAAGAAGATAAAGAACGCTACCAGACGGTTTATGCAAAGCATGAAGGTGCGGTAGCTGCTCCAACCGCGGGTATGCACTTCAGCAAGGAACTGATCAAAAGGCTGGAGATCCAGGGTGTACGTTTTGCCGAAGTTACCCTGCACACAGGTTTGGGAACTTTCAGGCCGATTGAAGTGGAAGACCTCAGCAAACATAAAATGGATGCGGAATATTATAAGATCGATGAAACCGCCTGCGCCATTGTAAATAAAGCCAAGGAAGGAAATCACCGCATCTGCTCTATCGGTACCACTACCATGCGTGCGATGGAAACTTCCTACACAGCGCAAAAATTACTGAAACCATCCGAAGGCTGGACCAACCATTTCATCCACCCGCCTTACCAGTTCAATATTGCGGATGCATTGGTGACCAACTTCCACCTGCCAAAGACCAGCCTGCTGATCATGGCCTGTGCTTTTGCCGGTTACGACCTGATGATGGAAGCATATAAAAAAGCGATCAAGGATAAATACCGTTTCTTCAGCTATGGGGATTCGATGCTGATCATCTAGTGAATGGTGAATGGTGAATGGTGAATAGTCAAAACCTGGTACTTTATAATAAAATTGGAAGCTCTCTTTATGGGAGCTTTTTTTATGCATGACTCTGTAGATTGCCCCCTGCATCTTCCCGTCTTTCCCGGCTATTTACGTTAGTTTATGGCGATTTCTTCAGGTATGGGCAAAAAAAGGGGCCGAGATGGAAATCTTAGCCCGTATTAATCCAATATCCTATGAAAAACCATACTATAGACGAAGAATTTGAGAATTTATTGTGAAGAGAGTGTTAAAGGGGATAAAAAAATCTGAGAATTAAGCAATTAGGTAGAAAATTGATAATAAATATGACATTAAGGGTCATTCAGGACTACCACCATTAATATTTGCTTTTGGCTTTGTGTCAAAACTGATAGTGCTGTTTCGAAATTGACACGAGCCTGGAAATTATCCGGGCATTTTTTTCATAAACCGCCTTATCTTTAAAAGAACAAAACTCGCCATCATGAAAACCTTGCAACAATGGCTTGCCGAATATGGGGAAAGCCATCAGAATGAAACCAATAAAACCATTCACTGGATCTGCGTTCCCGCAATCTTCTTTTCAATCGTAGGTTTGTTATCCAGCATTAAATTACCGGCATTTATCTCTGGTTATCAGCTAAATATAGCCCTAATAGTGTTGGTTTTGGTCATTTTGTACTATGCTTCTTTATCCAAAACCCTTTGGCTGGGCATGTTGCTATTTGGAGCTTTCTGCCTCTGGCTCTGTCACCTGGTGGAAATATCGGGGTTCATGCAATTGTGGTTATTCTCGTTGATAGTGTTCGCAGCCGCCTGGGTCGGGCAATTTTACGGGCATAAAGTAGAAGGGAAAAAACCGTCGTTTTTAAAAGATCTGCAATTTTTGATGATCGGCCCGGCGTGGCTGATGAGTTTTGTGTATAAGGGTTTAGGGATTAGGGTTTAGGAGTTTAGGGATTAGGGTTTAGGGTTTAGGAGTTTAGAGTTTAGGAGGAGGTCTGGAAAATCTAAGGATGGAGATCTCGTTAAAAATAAGAGGGTTTAGACAGTTTAGAAAGTTCCCTAATAACGAACCTCCTAAACATCTAAACCCTCCAAACTTTTCTAAACCCTAAACTCTAAACCCTAAACCCTAAACCCTAAACTCTAACTCACTCCAGTCCAAAGAGGCCGGTATTCAACGCATTCAATGTCTGGTCCTTGAAGCTTCTCGGTATCAATAAAGAAATGTTGTGCCTGCTGCCCCCATAACTCACCATCCTTACCGGGACATCATGGATCGCATCAAATAGTTTACGCATCACTTCCTTGGTTTCCGTGATCTCATTGCCCACGATGGAAACGATACTCTGGTTGGTATCGATCTCAACAGTACCATAAGCTTCCAGTTCGCGGGTGATCTCGTTGAGGAAAATATCATTATCGATCGTAACAGAAACGGCCACTTCCGAAGTAGTGATCATATCGATCGAAGTCTTGTATTTTTCAAATACTTCAAATACTTTTCTCAAAAATCCATACGCCAGCAACATGCGGCTACTCTTTATCTTGATGGCAGTGATATTATCTTTTGCCGCAACAGCCTTTACACCCGTACTTCCGGCCTGCTCGGTAATGAGCGTACCTTTTGCCGAAGGCTCCATCGTATTCAGCAATTTTACCGGAACATTATAAAACTGCGCCGGCCAGATGCTGGCAGGATGCAGGATCTTTGCCCCGAAATAGGCCAGCTCGGCCGCTTCTTCAAAACTCAGCTGCTCGATCGGGCGGGTCGTTTTCACCACCCTTGGATCGTTGTTGTGCATGCCGTCAATATCCGTCCATATTTCACATACATCCGCGTTGATGGCTGCCGCAATCAGCGAGGCGCTGAAATCGCTTCCTCCACGTTTCAGGTTGTCCACTTCGCCTTTGGCATTTTTGGTAATGTATCCCTGCGTAATGAAGATAGGCGTATCCTTATGTTTGGTCAGCAATTGCGATAGCTTCACTTTGATAGTCCCGATCTGTGGCTCATCCTGGTTATCCAATGTCATGAAATCCAGTGCGGGCAATAGTTTGTGCGGTATCTGCTGTTCTTCCAGGTAAATACAGAAAAGTTTGGTGCTGAGCAATTCGCCTTGCGCCAGTATATCTTTATTCAACGCTTCGCTGAAAGATATTTTCAAGATGATGGTAAGGAATTCGAAATGTTCGGCTAAGATCTTCTTTGCTTCGGCGATCAACAATTCGTCGTTCAGCAGGTCATCCACAAACTGGTAATAGGTAGCTTCCAGTTCCCAGATCTTCTGCTTCGCTTCGCTCCTGTCGCCGGCAGCGATAAGGTTACTGATCTCTACCAGGGCATTGGTAGTTCCGCTCAATGCGGAAAGCACCACGATCTTTCGTTCTTCATCTGCAGTTATCAGTTTAGCTACTTCTTTCATCCGCTGCGGCTTGCCCACACTGGTGCCGCCAAATTTCATCACTTTCATCTTTCTATTTATTTTGGAGTGCAAATATAAAACACGAATGGCACGAATGGCACGAATTACACGAATTAGTCCGTTCGGGCTGAAGCCTATTAATTCTATATGTAAATAATGTCTGTCAGCCTGAGCTTGTCGAAGGCTTGCGGAATAGTTTTGACAGGCCTTCGACAAGTTCAGACTGACAACAGAACTAATTATAGTTTTACAGAAAACTTCTCGCCAAGGCCCCTCAAATCTTCCACCACCACCTCCAGCAGATCTATCCCCTTTTCCATGCGTTCCTTCTCCATGGCGGCTTCCGGCTCGCCGGGAATGATCACTGCTTCTTCTCCTTCTACTGTAGCCGATTGTTTGAAACGGGTGATCCATTGATCCATGTTATCCTTGAAATCCTGCGCAGAGCGAAACGCATCTATCCGCATGGCGCCGAAGAAATGGCCGATCCCTTTGCCCGGCATATTTTCAGGCATGGGCACATAGGCCGGAAACGGCGGCACCCAGGGGCCGTAATTTGCCCCGCTGAGTATGGCCGAAAAAATATCCACGATGCTGCCCAGCATATATCCTTTATGGCTTCCATGTTCGCGGTCGCCGCCAAGCGGCAATAATGCCCCGCCTTCTTTCAGCTCGTGAGCATTGTTGCTGGGTGACCCGTTTTTTGTCTGCACCCAGCCATCCGGTACCGGTTTATTTTTTCGCTGTAAGATCTCGAGCTTGCCATTAGCGGCTGTTGTGGTAGCAAAATCGGCCACAAACGGCGGTTGTTTGCCCGCAGGGATCGCTACCGCAATGGGATTGGTTCCCAGCAGCCTTTCGGTACTGAAGGTAGGCGATACCAGGGGCGAAGCGTTTGTCATCGCGATACCGATCATATCGTTTGGCAAAGCCATCATGGCGTGGTATCCGGCTATGCCGAAGTGATTGCTGTTCTGCACACTTACCCAACCCGTGCCGGCATTTTTGGCCTTATCGATCGCTACCTGCATGGCATAAGGAGCCACTACCAATCCGAGCCCGCTGTCACCATCTACCACGGCCGTGCTGGGCGTTTCATGAATTATTTTCAAGGTAGGAATTGCATTGATCCGTTTTGCCTCCCAAAGGCGCACATACCCCGTCAGCCGGGCCACCCCGTGACTGTCAACGCCCCGCAGATCAGCGCTGATCAATGCTTTGGAAGCGATGGCCGCATCGGTTTCATTACAGCCGATCTTTAAAAAAACAGCAGTACAAAAATCATATAGTTGCTGGTAAGTGAAATTTTGTTCCATGCTGCGAAGATAATGTATCCCGAAGCTCCTGCTTCGGGTAAGTGAATAGTCAATAGTCAATAGTCAATAGTGAAAGCTTCGAAATTTTTACTGAAGTATGAAACCTGTATTTCCAGAAATAAATTATACATGCTTTTTAAATTATCATTCGGGATTTAAATGCATTTTTGTCCTGTAGGGACAACATATCGGTAGAACAAAATTGTTTTACAATCCGTGCCGTAGGTACGGTGTGTGACGCAGATGCCGAAGGTGATTATCCACGAATCCCCCGCCGATTGCGGGTCAAGCTGTGTAATTCGCTAAAATTCGTGTAATTCCTTCGTTTTAATTAAATTTGCAGCCCGATTGCCAACATACAATAAAAAAGATCATTTAAAATGGGAAGGATATTTGAAGTACGAAAAAGCGCCATGTTTGCCCGTTGGGATAAAATGGCCAAGAATTTTACCCGTATCGGTAAAGAGATCGCTATTGCGGTGAAAGCCAGCGGACCGGATCCTGATCATAACCCGGCGTTGCGCCGTTGTTATCTCAATGCAAAGGCCGTAAATATGCCCAAGGATCGTGTGGAAGCAGCTATCAAAAGGGCGATGGGTAAAGATACCAGCAGCTAC
>Ga0247741_1001999_pt1 | contig 11328 bp, 10 predicted proteins | sample UWRJL213509R2_FD_180945 | JGI IMG/M metagenome (GOLD analysis project Ga0247741, IMG submission 180945) | Plant litter microbial communities from Arlington Agricultural Research Station in Wisconsin, United States - UWRJ-L213-509R-2 | ecosystem: Environmental > Terrestrial > Plant litter >...
CCATATGTCGAATGACACTCCTCCGCGTTCAGCCGACTTCGTCAAGTTGAGAGCACTTTCATAAGCAAGTGGACCTTGGTATGAAACGTCCTGAGCCGTGACATCGCCGACGAGGTTCAATTGAGTGTGTTGGTCCTTTGATGTTGACTCTTGCGGTGCACTAACACGGAAGTGTTTAGGTGCTTCACCGCATAGGTCGCTGTAGCATTTATGGGGGGTGCTCAAGGTAAGCCGATCCATATCTTCCCGTTTGTTCAGGACCAAAGATCATCGATTGATCATTGGCTCTTCAAGCAGGGCATCCACCACAGGCACCGTCTCTTGCACACATAAATTCATACTCACAAGCTGCGAAGTTGCCTCTCTTGGAACATCACAGGCTGGTCAGTGGTCGGCCGACGGACTCTCGTTTGCCTTCACGCCGACAATTGCTTATGAACGCCTGGCCACTGCATCAACACCAAATAAACCTCCGCACTTGCGAAATTGGATATCATTCAGGGTCCGTTTCAATCTCTCTCAGATGACTTCGATATTGACGCATGTACCTGCAGGCCCGACACTTGAGGCTAAAGCCCAAATTGTATGGAGTAAAATAGCTGAGGCGCACTGTCAGGTCGATATTCGTATTGGCACGGTAGGATGATCGGGTAGAAGTAATGTGATGTCGTTGTCTCGTTTTGATAAATTAGCAGGTCAATATCATAGCCAATAGTCTAGTTTTATGCGGGTACTCAATGAGGAGCGCAGTTCCCGAGTCGACGTTTTCTTTTTACCAGACCCTAAGGACCGTTTGAGACTAAGCTTTCCAACGTTTATTCGACCTTGCTACCCCAGTGCAAAGATTTTCACGCTACTGTTGGCTACGGTCGAAAACGGATTGTATACTTATATATGGAAGGGTCTGAGACTGGCTGGATGTGGGCTCGAAATCCGTATCAATATTCCCGAGCCTGGGCGCCTAAATTGACACCTACAAATACATACTAGCCCATCTATAAAGGAACTTCATCATGTTCTCGTCAACATAATGGTACTTTTGTAACGTGGTTGGATCAGTGCCCTCAATGTAACATTGGAAGTGGAGGTCACATCGATCTCAAGCTCAAGCGAGCTGATTCAGTGTTCTCAGTCCAATAGTGAGATACATGGATACTCAGATAAAGCATACGTGAATGATGAAATTTACATAAGAAGCCACACTCATCTCTTGAGTATCTAGACAATGCCGGGCTTCTATAGTCAATGAAGAAATCTTGGATGAGAAGCTTAAACCCCACTTCGAAGGCGAGGCTAATGAACAAGAGGGACACTGCGCGTGAATAATCTGATATTCAAGCCATGATACCTCCAATCTACCACCGGAAACCCATGCACTACCTCAACCACTCGCACTGGCGACAAGCGGATGCGAGTATCTCCCATGCCTGCGCCTCCCCCTCTTCTCCGGGACTGTATACCTGGGGAACTTCTACTTTGTGTGTTTTGCTACGACCGTGAGTTTCATCGAAGAACCTGTTTCAAACACAAGATGAAAATCAGGCAAAAACAAAGTACAAGGAACTATCTCACTCAAATCCAATGGTGCCAGCTTTGATACCTGAGTCATAGTAAATGTCGAAGCGAATGATGGGGTCATCTTTATTAGGGCCCTTAAGTTCGACGTGATTTGTACGACGATTGTGTTCAGATAGGCCCGAAACCTTGCGGCCGGATATTCTGGCCAAGAACTGTTCCGATTTTAGTAGCGTACATCAGGCCTAGGCTGTAACATTTCGTACCTCCAATGTTCGGGTGAAGTCTAAATCGGTATCATACAAACTACCAGATGAATGAGTGCGAGTACACAAGGTCAAATCAACTTGACATACTATATGCGCAGTCTGGAGCGAGGAGCGTTGGAGCTTCGTACAACCTCCCAGGTGAAGGAACTCCAAAAGGCTTTCAGTTTCGTGTCAACATTGGATTCATGGAGACCGGAAAATTGACTCTCCTGAATGAAAATGGTTTAATTTAAGAAAGTGGGAAGGGTGAAATCCACGGACTGTTAAAATCGCAGAGATCTGCCTCAAAATCTCTGTGGCAGGGTGTCGCGTCCAGGGTGCTGAGCGCACGAATGACTCGTATTCACTAAAGACAATGCTTGGCAGCAATTTATAGAGTCCTGGCAATACCTGGGCATTGCTACAGTGCGCAAGAGCAATCTCCACACGCTTTGAGACTGTATTCAAGTTCTTGCTTGAATATGTGTCGGTAAAGACCTTTGAAAACACTAAGTGACAAAGCGATATAGAGATTAGTTACGATAGATCGAAAACCACAAGATTATGTAGCTACATACCTTCGGCAACGAAAATGGTCCTGAGAGGTGCACCTCGGAGAATGAGTAGAGCGTCATTGATATTGATACACAGCTCTTGCGACCTGGATGAATCAAGTAGGAACTCAAGGAAAGACGGCTGACGGATCATAATAACTGAATGTTCATCTCCAACTTCAAGCAGAGAATGAAATTCTGTGACAAGTTGCATCACCAGGTCGGGCTTCAGTCCAAGAATTGCCGTAATCCATCTTGGGGATGAAAAGTTCACAGGAATACCAATGGCGTCTATATCAGGCGGCATGTCTTTGATAACAATGACTTGTCCAAGGACTTGCAGGATAGTGTCTCGATGTGGTGAGTTGATGATTAGATGTGAGTATACTCGGTCATACATATCCTGCAGCTGTATTGATGAATTGTTGTTCCAGGGCATATTTGGACCAGGGAAGACCCTGGAGAAAACTGAATGAATGGGGGGCGTGGGCGTCATTCCAAAGTGAATGCATGGATAATATCGTGCACATACCTTGGGCCCCCAATACCTTTCGAATAGGCGCCGCAAGCTGGAGTGTGAGGTGTGCATCGTCTAAATCAACATATAGCTCCCTCGATCTCGATCGATCAAGCAGAAAATCATGGAAAGCGGGGTCCTGAATCTTGATATCCTGCTCTGGGTCTCCAACTTGGAGCACCAAGCGGACATCTCCGACAATTCGCGCAATGTCGCCTGGCTCCAACCCAAGGATGACCTCAATTCGGCGAGGGGATGAGGTGTTGGCGAGAGATCCAATGATGTCCATGTCGGAGGGCATGTCTTCAGCAACCATAACCTGGCCAAGGACTCGAAGGATGGTGTCACGGTGTTGTGAAGTGCCAACTAAATGGGAGTAAAGACAGTCATGCGCGACCTGTAAATCGATCGCGAACTCTTTCGATCGCGAACGGTCAAGTAGAAAGTCGGGAAATGATTTATGATAGATCTGAATATCGCGCTTGTCGTCTCCGACGTTGACCACAGAATGCATGTCTCTTAAGCATCGCCGGACCTCCCCTCGTTTGAGGCCTAGAATCTCACCTAGTTTGAGTGGAGAGCACAGAAGTGCGAATGTACCAGCGGGTGCATTGGCAGTGGAGACGAGACAATTGATGGTGATCAAAAGCGCTAGGATTTGCAGAATGTCGCCTCCGCGGGTAGCATTACGAACAATGTGCGTGTAAAGTTCGTCCAGATTGTGGTAAGGTTTGTCACCAGGGGGCGTCTTCAATAAACCTCGGATGATTGCCAGCCTCTCGTCCGGTGAATGGTATTCAAACATGATGTACGGCATGATTGTGGTTGCATAGATGAACTGCCCGGATGCCTTGTCGACGAGTTGATCAACGACATCTTCCCCTGGCCAGTCCAGTGGTAGATCATCATCCTTGGCTCGAATCTCTTCGAACTTCCTCTTGAAGTAACGCCGGATATCACGATGAACGAGAACATCCTTCCGCAAGTCCATGATAGATACACGGTCCTTGGGAAACTGAGATTGAAGACTCTGGATGGCTTCAACAATATGAGGTTCCGGTCGACTCGAGACAAGGAAGCGGAGGGGCAAGCGAATATCATTCATGATGTTGCCTATGATCCTGATGATGTCAGTTTGGACTTCTTTGCCCGTAACCTCGTCAAGACCGTCGACGACAATGAGAGTTGGATACGACTTGAGCCCAAAGGTGATGGCTGAAAGAAAGCGCCTCATCGTCGCTATCTGATTGATTGGTTCAACAATGAGCGCTCTCATTTGTACTTCGCGTCCCTTGGACAGGATGTGGGGATCACGAAGAAGAGCCTGGTCAATGTACCACGCGGTGGAAGGCAGAGATTGCATAAGCTGAACGGCTAGTGTGATAATGATCCGACTGCCGTCGTTGCAGTCTGCGATGCGATTCGACGCGAAGAATGCCCCCACTGAACGTTTGTGCCGTCTGCAGAGGTCCGCAAATGTGAGGAGGAGAGCTGTCTTGCCTTCACCAGCGCCTCCCAACATCCACTTCATGGTTGCGGCATCGATGGGGGTCTTCTCCCAGTCATCCAACTCGGCGACAAGTTCGACACGAGTTTCTTCCATGCACCTCGGTTGATCAATCCTCGCTTCTGAATCGGGCAGAGCGGCAGGTGAGGCGCGTTCATAGAGGAGGTCTTTCCCTAGGCAGTTGAGTCTCAAAGGTTAGACCAAAATCGCAAAGCTGACGAGAAATCACCTTTCAGCCGAGAGGCATTGTAATTGACCTGGTGAGCAACTTGAATGTGCGGACCGTTGATGTGATTCTGTTGATACCCGACATTGTTGCTACCAATGTCCCCACCTCGTGCGCCCTGTCCACCATCGCCAGTGCCTATCATTAGAGATAAATCTAGCACCACTTCATCTTGGATAGACAATATCTTACTCAGTTCCGCTCCACTAAAGTTTTGGACAAAACTCCCACCAGATCCATTGATGGGTGCATGCCGGTTTCCCTCAGGTGGCATGGGATCCTAAGAGGGATACCAGGTGAGTTCAAATCGAAACAAGAGCCCTGTTGCTGAAAGCAATGGAAAAGAGGTATAAGCGAGTTGAAGGTGGTAGAACCAGACCAAGAGACGCTCGGGCAAGTTTCCCGCATGCTTTACAACGTGTTTTTACATGAGGTTCAGCCGAATGAAGGGTGCTGCGTTTGACACTGACTAGCGAATGGTACTTGTACACGCTTGGCTCGGGACAAATTCATGAATGAGAAGGCGATACTGGTCGTCGCACTCAATGTATTTGTGCTGTGATACAATATCGACCGTCTGGCGATAGAGAATAAAGATGATAGGTAGGTTGCCCACCGCTCCGAAGATACTGCTGAACTTCGAATTTCCAAAATTAGCGATGTGCATAGTGAACAAGCGAAATGCACAGCTTGCAGCCTCACCTTATGCTCGTGGTCATGATAGGGCCTACCAATCCTATATATTTGCATTTTTCACGGCATTGAGGGCAGTACTTAGCCTTCAGGCTTCCCGACCGGGTCTGGGGACGAGTCTTGCTCTGGCAGTGAAAACACACCGCCAACACGTTTACGATTCGACATCATGTATTTTATACATATTTGGCCGCAAAACACACGGCATTGGTAGCGCTCTAATCTGGAAACAGGTCTGAGGTGAGCTATTCATGCGATGAACAACGGATGGACGACATACCCTCCCAAATTGTTTGATGCATAGTACCAACCAAAACTCGACAGAGGTCCGTCCACAGATCTCCTCAATCAGCGATAAATTTGAGCGCTCCAATGGATTAGCGTTGTGCATTTGGTGAAAGCCCGCTCTGAGGATTATATTATGTTGTGGATCTTCGTTACACTCAGTGCTAACGTTGTTGAGATCTACTTGGCCAACGTCAGAACAAATCGCAAAGGGAAACGAGCTCAGATTAATGAATACCTAGCATTCTCGGATAACAGTAGTTGTACGTTCGGAAACGACGACATCCCCCTGTTCCGTTCTCCATGCCGCCTCAGCGCCAATCGTCCTGCAAACTCCACAACTGCCATCGACGCGTCCGTAGGAGTGGCCGTAGCCGTAGCCGTTGAAGAAGCCGTAGGACTCGGGATCTTGCTTGTATCGTCCTGTCCCTAAGACGCATAAACACCCAGCAGTCTCATCAGGCTTGGTCCTCTCAGCTTGGTCCATGGTAAACGAGTCCACGAGTGAGGTCGTTGGAACATTCCATGGTGTGTCTGTCAACCAGTTAGAGACTGGGTACCAGGAAGCAAGTAACAGAATCAGACGCACCGGCCAACTTTGAGACCACCACCTGGGCAGCTATCCCCGCACTTAGCTTACCCTTCTGAACCGGAAGTTAGAGGAGGAGAATCTGCGGTGGTGTCGCGTACGCCAATATTACAGCTACCCTAGTAGTAATGAGCGCCGAGAGCAAGAGTAGAGGAAACAAGAGCGACTCACGATGTGGAGGAGACCAACTACTCTCCGACTTCATGGGTCAAAAGTCTGCTGATCCCAATGGTCCTTTGAGGCTTTATTCACCAGCGACAGTGGCGTGGCATGTCGGCACTCCACCGATGGTGGTTTCGCGGTGGTGGGCTGAGTGGATGGAAGAAGCGCCGAGAGAGATTTGATAGACGCATTGAAGCTGCGAAATAGTCAGCGAGAAATCTTCATGAGTCGCTGAATACGTACGAGAGGTACAGAGATCCAGCTTCGGCGACGTTGTGGGGGCTCTTGTCCTATTCAAGAGAACTGGGTAAGATAACTCTCCGTACAGAAGTACCAAGGCTGAATCCGATCGATGTATCAAGGAGGATGGTGTGAGGCTGAAGGAGAAGAAAAGTGATTAGTTGACATCATTCACGCAGCCTTCTTCGTCTCTCTTCTCCTGGTACCATTTCCCCGACTTGTCACTGCCTGGCCGGCCGGCCTACTCTGGCCAATTTTTGAGGTATATGTCAGTCTTAATCTTATGCTCTGACTTACTGATGCTGTCCAGACTCCAGTCCCGTGCCTGCGTCCCCATCTTCTGCCCGTGGCAGCGTATCGCTGGAGGTGCATGACGTCTATCCCTTGCACCCAGCTCATCACAAACTGAACCTGCCTGCCCATTCGCCATCGACACCTTTCTAAGCCCTCCTCAATATCCATCCACCCACCGTTCTGACTCTTCGTGTTTCTCCACTCTAACGCTATCCATGCTCCTGGTGATCCTCAGTATCCTGCATGCTGCAGCCAATCCGTGATTGTCAGTTTGGCCGACCTTGGAGGGAATAGCCCCGTACTCTGGCTGGGCTAGTGTGATACAGGTCGGTCAGATCTGTTCTCCCTCGTTTTTGCACGCCAATCTCACGATTGACCTTGTCTAGTCCACACACCCGATTTCACATACTGCCTTTCTCGTCCATATTTTAACATCACGGTCGACGTCGCCATCATCTGTCTCCCTCGGAACATATAGCAGACCGCATTTCACTCAAACGGTCGAAGATGGACCTCCCTTCCTCTGTTGGTTTCAACGCACAAAGTTTCAAGCCCCATTGACCATGCGGACATGGTGGCTCGTGTTCTACCCCAACTTCTTCCATGGCCTGCTGCCACTACCCTCTACTCATACATGACTCTTCAAACATCCCGGCAGGCCCTCTACACTTGCGCTTAGCGTTCAGCCACGGTGTATATATTCGCTCCCATATGTCGAATGACACTCCTCCGCGTTCAGCCGATTTCGTCAAGTTGAGAGCACTTTCATAAGCAAGTAGACCCTGGTATGAAATGTCCTGAGCAGTGACATCGCCGACGAGGTTCGATTGAGTGCGTTGGTCCTTTGATGCGGACTCCTGCAGTGCACTAACACGGCTGCGCTTAGGTGCTTTGACGTGTAGGCTGCTATAGCGTTTATGGGAGTGCTTGAAGGTAAGCAGATCCATAGCCTCCCGTTCATTCAGGACTAAGTGATCAATGGCTCTTCAAGTAGAGCATTCTCCCTAGGTGGTGTCTCTTGCACGCATGAATTCGTACTTACAAGCTGTGAAGTTGTTTTTCTTGGAGTCTGTTTCGCCATGGGCTGGGTGGTGGTCGGTCGACGGACTCTCGTTTGCCTCAACGCCAACAATCGCTTATGAACGCCCGGCCACTGCATCAACACCAAATAAACCTCGGAATTGGATATCATTCAGGGTGTGTATCAATCTCTCTCAAATGACTTCGATGTTGACGCATGTACATGCAGGCCCGACACCTAAAGCTGAAGCTCAATCCTATGGTGTAAAATAGCTGGAACGCACTTTCGGGTTGATAGTGGTATTGACACGGTAGCATGATCGGGTGGAAGTCATTGTCTCGTTTCGATAAGCCGGCAGTTCAGTATCATGGTCAATAGTCTAGTTTTATGCGAGTACTCAATGAGGAGTGCATGCCCCGAGTTGACGTTTTCTTTATACCAGACCCTAAGGACCGTTTGAGACTAAACTTTCCAACGCTTATTCAACCTTGCTATCCCAGTGCAAATGTTTTTACGCCACTGTTGGCTACGTTTGAAAACGGATCGTATACTTATATATGGGAGGGTCTGAGGCTGGTTGCATGTGGCCTCGAAATGCGTATCAATACTGTCAAGCCTGGGCGCCTAAATTGACGCCTACGAATACATACTAGTCCGTCTATATAGGAACTTCATCACGTTCTTGCCAAAGTAGTGGTACCTTTGTAAGGTGATTGTATTAGTGCCCCTCAATGTAACATTGAAAGTGGAGGTCACATTGATCTCAAGCTCAAGCGAGCTGATTCGGTCCAATAGTAAGGTACATGCTCAGACGAAGCACACGTGAATGATGGAATCTACATTGGAAGTCACACTCGTCTCTTCAGTATCTGAACAAAGCCGGGTTCCATATTCAATAAGGAAATCTCGGATGAGAAGCTTAAACCCCACTTCGAAGGCGAGGCCAATAGACAAGAAAAGGGATACTGCACCTGAAGAGTCTGATATTCAAACCATGATACTTCCACTATATAACCGGAAACCCATGTACTACCCCAACCACCCGCACTGGCGACAAGCGGATGCGAGCATCTCCCATGCCTCTGCCTCCCCCTCTTCTCCGGGACTGTATACCTGGGGAGCTTCTACTTTGTATATTTTGCTATGATCGTGAGTTTCATCGAAGAACCTGTTTCAAACACAAGATGAAAATCAGGTAAAAACAAAGTACAAGGAACTATTTTACCTGAATCCAATAGTGTCATCTTTGATATCTGGGTCATACCAAATGTCGAAGCGAATGACGGGGTCATCTTTATTAGGACCCTTGAGTTCAACGTGATTTGTACCATTATTGCGTTCAGATAGACCCGAAACCTTGCGGCCGGATATTCTGGCCAAGAACTGTTCCGATTTTAGGAGCGTACATCAGGCCTAGGCTGTAACATTTCGTACCTCCAATGTTTGGGTGCAGTGTGAATCGGTCTCCCACAAACTAACAGATGAATGAGTGCGAGTGCACATGGTCAAATCAACTTGACATACAATACCCTCAGTCTGGAGCGAGGAGCGTTGGAGCTTGGTACAACCTCCCAAGTGAAGGCACTCCAAAGGGCTTTCAGTCTTGCATGAACATCAGACTCACGAAGGCCCTGGAATCCAATCTCCTGTAAGGATCTTAGCTTGGTTTGTGCAAAGTAATGAAAGAGCTCTGCTTACGGCCAAAGTCATGCATATCGTCTTCAAGACACTTGTGGCAGGATCCCTCTTCCAAGGTGCTGAACACACAAAGGTTGTGTATACAGCCCAGATGTCGAGAGTTTCCAACATTGGTGTCAAGTTGTCAGGTCGACCAGTAGCTCAGTTGAGTGCTACAGCCGAGCTAAGGATACTCGGAGAGTCATCTGAGGTTAAGGTGAGGAAACTGATGGGGAGGCGTGCGAGAATTGACTGTGCTCGTTCCGAGTATTCATTTGCCAGCATAAGGAGTTGCGTTCGAGCCTTATTTACATCGACAAAGAGCTCCTGTGATCTTGCCTGGTCAATTAGAAAGTCAGGTAAAGATGCATGGATAATTTTGATATATTGGTCAGATTGTCGGTTATCGATGATAGAATGGATATCGTGAAGGAACAGACCAACATCGCCATTCTTCCACCCAAGAATCTTCTCGATCTCGGCATGGGTGAGGGAATGGCCTGCAGTGCCGGAGCGGCCTGATTCAGCACTTGTCCCTCTCGCGGCGAGGAGTAAGCCAAGAATTTCCATGACCTGTGCACGGTACTTAGCGTTCCTAAGAATGAACGAATATAGGGCGTTCATTTGCTCGAAGGGTTTGTCCGTGAGGGGTGGTAAAGCACAAAGAATGACTTCAAGGCGTTCATCGGGGCGGTGGTAAGACTCTGCACGCGAGGCAACATATGCTATGATGGTTTTCGCATAAATGAATTGACCTGACGCCTTGTCAACGAGTTGAGAGACGACTTCTAAGCCTGGCCAATCTTCGGAGAGTATTGCTGGATGATCCCTCCTGATCTTGTCGAAGCCTTTGTCGAGATAGAGTTTGATATCGCGTCGCGCGTACTCGTCCTCTGTCAGTCTTAACGTCGACAGACACTCGTCCGGTAAATGTGCTGAGAGGTCGTTGAATGCTTTCAGAATGTGTGGTTCTGGGCGGCTGGCAATGAAAAAGCGAAGTGGGAGGTGGAGGTCTCGAACAGCGTTGCAGATGAGCTCGACTATATTGCTCTGAACCCCGTGGTCTGCACACTCATCCAAACCATCGATAGCAATCAGGATTGGGTACGACCTGATTCTCGACCATTTGAGGAAGCGGTTGAGGGTCGATACACGTCGGATTGGTTCCAAGATTAGCTCCTTCATCTGCACAGAAAGCGTGCTGGTGAGAAGGTGGGGGTTTTGACGGATAGCCTTTCGAATGTATCGTTTGGTTTGGGGGATGGACCGCATGAGCTGAGATGCCACGCTCGGAAAGAGGAGGTGGCCATTGTCGCAATTTGCCGCCGTTCGAGAGAAAAAGAACGCGGCGAGCAATAAACCTTCTTCTTTGCAAATCTCCGCAATTGTGTGCTCCAACGCCGTCTTCCCATTTCCAGCCGGCCCTTCTAGCAGGACGATTGTGGCGGAATCGGTCTTGCTCTTGATTTTGTCCATGATCCACGCGATAATCTCTTCGCGAGTGCCAGGTAAGCAGCCAGGTTGGTCGAGAGTAGCGTTGGAATTGAGGGACAGGCGTTGATATGTATGTTGTACCAAACACGTACAACATACGGTTTCCAACGCGTACCACCTGTTGTACGTGAGAATGTGTGGGCAATAAGTAGTGCCATGTACACGGCCTAGATTACGACTCCTGCACTACCACTGAGAAATAAACGAAATATAATTGAGAGATGCTCGTTATAAATTGTAGCTTGCTTCGAATTACTTAGAGTAAATATTTCGAACGGGTAATTCATATAAAGCACTCAGTATAAA
>Ga0247741_1002000_pt1 | contig 11326 bp, 9 predicted proteins | sample UWRJL213509R2_FD_180945 | JGI IMG/M metagenome (GOLD analysis project Ga0247741, IMG submission 180945) | Plant litter microbial communities from Arlington Agricultural Research Station in Wisconsin, United States - UWRJ-L213-509R-2 | ecosystem: Environmental > Terrestrial > Plant litter >...
TAGCGACGTCGACCAGCGCCAAGAATATGAAGACAGGACGCGAGATGCGGTATGTGGAATCAAGTTCGTGGACTAGAAGAACGGTTGTCAGATTGGCGTTCGTAAATGAGGGAGAATGGATGTAACCGACCTTTATTGCACTACTACCCCAGACTTTCCTCCAAGGTCCGCCCAACTTCCCTATGTCAATCATGGATGGCTGCATGATGGAGGGTACAGAGGTCTCCAGGTGCATGCGCAGGAATAAAAACCAGGACGATGAGCGGACGGATATATATTGAGGGGGTTCAAAAGGGGCGCAGGCTGGTTCAGTGGGTGCGAGGGATGGGATCCATGAGTTTCTGCAAATGCATTGCCGGCGTTTCGGCGACGAGCAGATGATGACGCTGACAACTTCAGGTGAACTTGACTGGGAGATACATATAAGATTACAAGCAGGGACTGGAAAGGATTAGAGTCAGATTGGGGTAATGATGGGGAAACGAAGTGACCGACCTGTATTTCAAAACACCGACCGGAGCACAATTGCAAGGGGCTGGACGACGTAGAATCACTGGAAAAGGTTAGATCAGGGTTAGATAGGGAGGAAGACACGAAACTAACCTACATCATTGTGCGCAAATTCGCGGTACACCTCCTCTGAGCGTCGTTTCAACTTTCTGTTGCTAGTCAAATATCGGTGACCCGAAATCCGTTCATAATAAAGCCCAGGCAGTAAAGCAAACAGGACGTCGGCGAGAGGTCTGAAAGTGATAGGGCGGGAGTTTGATACCAGGAGAGGAGAATCATACAGAAGCAAAAATCTATCGATGTCAGAGAGCTCGGCAAAAATATCTCGTTCCCACGCCCCGTCGGTCAAGAAAAGTCAACGACATTGGACAATCAAGCACCCTTTCAGCCATTTCGATCTTGGGTTACAGCGCTGTTGGTGCTCCTTCATGCCCGCAGTAGTCGACAGATCTCTCTGTGCGCAGGATTTAAAGAACGAACCCAGCTTTGTCGATAATTCGCAGCTTTGAAGCCGGTTCTCAGTGGGTTCCTTGCTCTTCAGGTTATGCGACGCTGATCATTACCTAGAGATGAGGAACACGTCCTAAGCCAGCCAACGAGTGCGAGACACCTCAAGAAGAGTGTTCCTACCCAAAGCCCCCATTCGCATAGGTGGCTCTAGCGAATCTTTGGATGGTGCTGTCTCCTGTATGGGGTACGCGGCCCTTTGCCCCCGAAGGTCAATACCTCTGTCTACTGTATCTCAGTGCACGAATCTGTGTAACCCCGAAGGCGTCAACACCTTATGTTGCTCACTGGTGACTGGTCACCCTGGATGGATTCAGGTGGACAAAAATAATGGTTCAGCTCAAGGGTGGTTTTCAGATAGTGGAGGTATGTCGATCATCCAGCCTCACTTTTAATCGTTTTCTGAACATTCTCCTTCGGATTCTCAGCGTTTTCTGCCTCTGACATGAAAATCAGTAAGCTAATGCCTTGTTCACATGCATATGTATATGATCCACTGTCACTTCCTTCGGAACTATACTTCCTTTCGCCGCTTGTCGATTCTTGATGCTCATTATCTTCTTCCAGGAGACGACTATGACGATGTTACAGGCTTTCATCAGGCTTGCCGCTTGGAGTTACTCAAATGGCGGTTGGAATCCGAAGAGTGAGTCTAGTCGATTGATCGTTGTCTTTTACCCAGAAGGTAACCTGTATGACAGGCTCTGGGAACTTGTATGAACGTTGTATCATTACACGATAGCGAACGACAAATACCATTTCATCGGGCACTGCCATTGCCCGCTAAAAATCTGCTACATGGTTTCTGCCACAACTACCATGACTTCGAGTGCGTCAGGCGCGACTACTGGCATTATCACAGCGTCAAGCATAAAGCCGATTCTACACTCTCAATTCTGCATGGGGCCGGAAAATACTATATTCGGTAGTGTCGTATGCAGTTTTGAGATGTCGGCAAACGAAATACAAATTTCCCCGAAAGAGAAGCCATACGTGAACCCGAAGTGACTTTAAATAAATGCCACCAACTCCGGCAAGTGAAGGTGCCAGGAGATATTTGGCCATAAGTTCGAGATGATGGTCGATTGACCTTCATGTCTGCCAACCAAGCTTTGACGTCAAATTCAAGATTCGTATATTGAATGGGTCGACTACTTGGTGTGGTAGTCCATCGCTCTTTGAGATCTACTTATACAAAGTTTGTCCCCCCTTCATTCCTTCAATAGCCAAAGCGCTGACAGCCTATCTAATATTTCTGGATAGACACAGCTCTCTCCATTGGGGTTGACGCGTTGACGCGTGACAGACGCCTCGCTGCGTTTGCGGCAGGCCGCGTTGAATTGGATCGCACGTGTAGGCCTTGAGTTTGCACTCAGAGCGGCCGTGAAAGTACTCGACGGACTGATCCTGAACTGCACCTCTTCGCACCACTGTACTCTCGCCGTTATCCAACTCATGAGCTTTTTCCCTAATGCTCAGCACACCCCGATACATATTCAGGACGCGACGCTCACCGCTGTCGGTGGCGACCAGAACCATCATGCCAGTGGTTCTGTGACAGTAGCTGGCCCGAACCATTTTGCTGGGAATCAGAACATTTACCAGGGGTTGTCGCTGAAAGGTACATCACTGCATTTACATCTCTTATCGGACCGTCTAACTATCGAATAACACTTGCCAGCCAAGGATCTCCTTCTTGAACGGGCCTCACCTGCTGCCCTTCCCGATGACCAAGCCAGAATCGATCAGCCTAGATGTATGGAGGATACCCGAGTAGAGCTGGCCAAGGAGCTGGATGACTGGGAGAGGAGCAAAATCGATTCCGCCACCATGATGTGGATGTATGGAGGCGCTGGCACCGGCAAGACCGCACTGCTCCTCACGTTTGCAGACTTTTGCAGGCTGCGCGGACGTTCTGCTGGCGCATTCTTTGCCTCGAACCGGATCGCTAACTGCAACGACGGCAATAGGATCATTGCCACACTTGCCGTTCAACTCATGCAGGCTTTTCCATCCACCCAGTACTACATTGACAAGGCGATCCGCGAAGACCCCCTTCTTCTCTCCAAGGGACGAGAAGTACAGATGAAAGCATTATTCGTGGAGCCAATCCAGCGTATCGCAACTTGGACACGCCTCCTTGAAACTATCACCTTGGGGTTCGTATCGTACCCTACTCTCGTCGTCATTGATGGCCTTGACGAAATCACTGGCAAGGAGGTTCAGAGCGACATCATCAGGATTATTGGCGAAACTATGAAAGACATCCGCCTCCCCCTTCGCTTCCTCATCGCTAGTCGGCCAGAGCCCCACATAGTTGACGCCATTGGGCATCTACAATCGCGTTTTTCGGGGCGTGTGTCACAGATCAACCTCAGCGAAGACGCTATGGCACGACGCGATATTGACGTCTACCTGAGAAGAAAGTTTGCGGAGGCCCGCTCCATGCATCCCGAAGTACCACCTGATTGGCCTGGATCTGATATCATCTCACAACTGGCTGATAAAGCTTCGGGTCACTTTATCTATGCAACAACAGTGATGGCGTACATTATTACCCGATATCGTTGTCCTGACGAGCGTCTGAGCATCATCCGTGGTCTCCTCCGGGCACCTCCTGGTGACACCCCCTTCGCCCAACTCGATTTCCTGTATACTCATATCGCCACCAATGCAAACAACCGAACCGACATCCTGAAAGTGCTGGGGCAGCTTCTCATCGCTCGCAACATGGCCAGCGAAGATGACATCTTCGGTTCTCCTGCAAACTCAAGCTCTCCAATACGCCTCGAGGCCATTCTTGGTCTGAAGCCCGGCAGTATTCGCCGTATTCTGACTGATATGCACTCGCTCCTCAAAATTGGGAACAATAGTGAAGATATCAAGATTCTACATGCGTCATTCCCCGACTTTCTCTTGGATCCCTCAAGATCTATGGACTTCTTTGTTGATGTTACAGAATGTCGCACAGTGCTGGGATTGGGGTATATTCGAGCCATCTGCAATCCCCCTTGTACGTGTGATTGAAGCTTCAAAGTACTATTCTGACTTTTATTTTGTGTTTGCGGTTAACGTCCACAGTTGCAACATTCATCGGCTTTAAGCAAGCCGAAACATTCGAACAATATCTATCAGCCATGGGCTCAGCTGCGAAGTACTGTACAGAAGCTGGGCTCAGCGGACAGCTTTCCAAAGAACTCGAAAATGCTGGCATCTTTCGTCAATGCGAGCTGTTCGTGCACTCGCAGCCTTGGAACATGCACGCTGCTGCCATGATTGTGAAGAAGATCTTTGCATTTTTGAAGGTACTCTTTTTTTTTTGTCCGCTCGCTTTGCATTGAACTGAACCATCATGTTTCCAGGACAGTGGATATCCCAGCATCAATGAATCCGACGTTGACTCAAGACTTAAAGCCCGTTGGAGTGCCTTCACTTGGAACGTTGTACCAGAGTCAAACGGTGCTCACACCAGACTGACGATATAGTATGTCAAAGTTGATTTGACCCTGTGTACTCGCACTCATTCATCTGGTAGTTTGTATGATACCGATTCACGCTACACCCAAACATCGGAGGTACGAAATGTTACAGCCTTGGCCTGATGTACGCTACTAAAATCAGAACAGTTCTTGGCCAGAATATCCGGCCGCAAGGTTTCGGGCCTATCTGAACACCATCGTTTTGAGAGTCACGTTGAACTCAAGGGCCCTAATAAAGATGACCCCGTCATTGGCTTCTACATTTGGTATGCCCCAGATATCAAAGCTGGCACTATTGGATTCGAGTAAGATAGTTCCTTGTACTTTGTTTTTGCCTGATTTTTGTCTTGTGTTTGAAACAGGTTCTTCGATGAAACTCACATTTATAGTGAAACATACAAAGTAGAAGTTCCCCAGGTATACAGTCCCGGAGAAGAGGGGGAGGAACAGGCATGGGAGATGCTTGCATCCGCTTGTTGCCAGTTCAAGTGGTTGAGGTAGTACATGGGTTTCCGGTTGTAGATTGGAGGTATCATGGTTTAAATATCAGATTCTTCACGCGCAGTGTTCCTTTTCTTGTCCATTAGCCTCGCCTTGGAAGTGAGGTTTAAGCTTCTCATCCAAGATTTTTTCATTGAGTATAGAAACCCGGCATTGTCCAGATATCGAAGAGATGTGTGTGGCTTCTTACGTAGATTCCATCATTCATGTGTGCTTTGTGTATCTCACTATTGGACTGAGAACACCGAATCAGCTCGCTTGAGATCGAAATCGATGTGACCTCCACTTTCAATGTTACATCGAGGGCACTAATACAATCACCTTACAAAGATACCATTACTTTGACAAGAACGTGAAGTTCCTATATAGACGGGCTCGTATGTATTTGTGGGCGTCAATTTAGGCGCCCAGGCTTGGGACTATTGATAAGCATTTCGAGCCTCAGACCCTTCCATATATAAGCATACGATCCGTAGCCAACAGTAGCATGAAAATATTGCACTGGGATAGCAAGGTTGAATAAGCGTTGGGAAGCTTAGTCTCAAACGGTCCTCAGGCTCTGATAAAAAGAAAGCCGCGCCTCGGCGAACGCAGCCCTCATTGAGTACCCGCATAAAACCAGACTATTGGCTATGATATTGACCTGCTAACTTATCAAAACGAGACAACAACATCACATTACCTCTACCCGACCATCCTACCATGCCAATACGAATATCTACCTGACAGTGCGCCTCAGTTATTTTACACCATACAATTTCGGCTTTGGCCTCAGGTGTCGGACCTGCGGTACATGCGTCAATATCGAAGTCATTTGAGAGAGATCGATACACACCCTGAATGATATCTAATTTCGCAAGTGCGGAGGTTTATTTGGTGTTGATGCAGTGGCCGGGCGTTCATAAGCGATTGTTGGTGTTGAGGCAAACGAGAGTCCGTCGGCCGACCACTGCCCAGCCTGTGATGGAATACATTCCAAGAGAGACAACTTCGCAGCTTGTAAGCATGAATTTATGTGTGCAGGAGACATTGCCTATCGTGGATGCCCTACTTGAAGGGCCAATGATTGGCAATCGGTGATCTTTAGTCCTGAACAAACGGGAAGCTATGGATCTGCTTACCCTTGAGCACTCCCCATAAACGCTACAGCGACCTATGCGGCGAAGCACCTAAGCGCTTCCGTGTTAGTGCACCGCAAGAGTCAACATCAAAGGACCAACACACTCAGTTGAACCTCGTCGGCGATGTCACGGCTCAGGACGTTTCATACCAAGGTCCACTTGCTTATGAAAGTACTCTCAACTTGACGAAGTCGGCTGAACACGGAGTAGTGTCATTCGACATATGGGAGCGAATATATACCGTGGCTGAACGCTAAGCGCAAGTGCAGAGGGCCTGCCGGGGTGTTTGAAGGGAGTCATGTACGAGTAGGGGGTAGTGGCAGCAGGCCACTGAAGAAGTTGGGGTAGAACACGAGCCACCATGTCCGCATAGTCAATGGGGCTTGAAACTTTGTGTGTCGAAACCAACACAGAGGAAGGGAGGTCTACCTTCGGCCGTCCGAGTGACATGGGGTCTGCTATATGTTCCGAGGGAGACAGATGATGGCGACGTCGGCCGTGAGGTTGTGAGGTTAAAATATGGACGAGAAAGGCGGTATGTGAGATCGGATATGTGGACTAGACTAGGTCAATTGTGAGATTGGCGTGCAGAAACGAGGGAGAACAAATCTGACCGACCTGTATCACACTAGCCCAGCCAGAGTACGAGGCTTTCCCCTCCGAGGTCGTCCCAACTTCTCCGTGTCAATCATAGATTGGCTGTATCATGCAGGATACGGAGGGTCCCAGAAGCATGGATAGCGATAGAGTGGAGAAACATGAAGAGCCAGAACGGTGGGTGGATGGATATTGAGGAGGGCTTAGAAAGGTGTCAATGGCGAATGGGCAGGCAGGCTCAGTGTGTGATGAGCTAGGGATAGACGTCGTGCGCCTCCAGCGATACACTGAAGGCATTTGAGCTACGGGCAGAAGATTGGGAAGATTGCAGGCACGGCCAGGAGTGGAAGCTGGAAGTCTGGACAGTATCAGGGAGTCAGATCGGACTTGGCAACGAGGATAAGAGTAGGACTGACCTATACCTCAAAATGTTAGCCAGAGTATACGTAGGGCCAAGCAGTGAAAAGTCGGGGAAAAGAGAAGAGAAGACGGAGTATGGAATGGACTTGGCCACGTGAATGACGTCAACCGATCGCGTTCACTCGAAACGGCAATTGTCATCTCCTTCGACCATGCACTAGGCAGCGCCATCGACCACTTGTTTCTTGGAACCTTCCCTTGAAGTTCAATGTAGAACACGTAATGGTTCTCTCCTCAGCCGGCTCACAACCTCTCAACTACTCAGAATCCAACAATTTTCCACTCCTGATCAGGCTCTCGGATTGTAACGTCTTTCTTTGAGAGCGCGTCCACTGGACGGACAGAACAAGCGGGTGCTTGATCAGTGAGTTTTCTTGCATATAGGTCCACACACTACTGACACTCCGCCTTGCAGCAAAGCAATGTCACGTCCATGTACCAAAGGATGACGTTGCAAGGCTCGTGTGCATCTTTTCGAAACCTGAGGCCTGAGGATCCACGCGACTTCCACCGACCATTTCGTTTGTTTCTTTAAGTTCTTAAGGGTGGTTCTAGCCAGTAAGTGGACAGCGTTTTGGTTACCTGGATGACGAATTAATTTGAAAATTTCTATTTAGTGATGAATACGTTAGATAACGTGCTCAACGACGACTTCAAAAACAGAGGCGTTTCATGGTTTTAGTGAACGCGAGGAGGGAAACCTAATCGAGCGGTTCAGGCGAAGTGGACACGAAAATACGTTGCTCATAGTATTTTCATACATAGATTAACCTTACCTTTTTATCATTACAGTTCTCTCGAGCAGGACACGGAGAGCCTTCGCAACATTGCCAACGTTGAAAATCTGTACCTCTCGTACGTACAGTATGGAGCGACTCGTTAACATTTCTGGTTGACTCATTCTCAGGTTCAATAGAACCACCAAGTCTCTCGGTGCTTTCTCCATCCTCTCAGCTTGCTACTGCAAACCCATGGTCGATTGCCGATCCGCCAAACCACCGTCGCTGGTGGATCAAGAAGTCGGAGAGGAGTTGGTCTCCTCCATACTCGTGAATTGCAATAGCATTTCCTCAATTCCTACTCTCGGTGCTAACTAGGGTAGCTAAAACAGTATTGTTGATCATCCTCCTCGTACTTCTGGTTCAGAAGGATTCCCCAAGCACAGATATAACTGCCCAGGGAGATGGTCTCAAATCAATGGGTGCGTTTGATTACCGTACTTGCCTCCTGTTATCCCAGTCTCTAACTGGTTCGTAGACACTTAGTATTTCATACTCCAACAATAGCTTTACCAAAGGCCCAAGCGGAGAGGATGAAGCCTGAAGAGGCCAAACGTTTAGGCGTTACTGGAGCGGAGACGATGACAAGCAGAATTCCGGGTCCTACGGCTTCTCCTTCGGACGCGTCGCGTCCAACACGGAATCAGAGTTCTCTTTGTCGACTGCTGCACATCGATGTCTAGGACGATGCTACTGGTAGGTAATTTAATCCCGATTCAACCTCATCGCAACTTGTTTTGACTTCAGGAGATCTCAACGAACACCATTTAACGAAGGTCTACAATATGCCTTGGAAGCAGGGTGGTCAGCAAACGTACTGTGCTAATCCTTCGCAGTAACCCTCTCAGCTACACCGATCAAGGCTCTCGCTGACTGACATATGGACGACTCGGAGATATGATGGTCATCTATGGACGGATCTGATGCGCTTTTTGTTCAAAAATTTAGTGGGGTAACAGCGAGTAAGTTTCGATAATGAGGTGCTAGATTCATCTTCTACTTATAGGAGCAGCTTTTGTTGTATACTACACGAAAACCGGACTCTTGACCATGACGTCGACCTGCCATTTCACCGGGACGAGCCAATCTATCACATTATACCTCTACCCAGCCATCCTACCATACCAATACAACTTTTGACCCGAAAGTGTGTCAGTATTGTACGTCGTGTGTTGATCTTCAGCTTCGCGTGTCGAACCTGGAGGTACATGCGTCAATATCAATGACATTTGGGTAGAGATTGATGCGCACCCTGAATTATATCGGAATTGGGTCAACGAGAAAGTGCGTGATGACGCTGGACGAGAGGTTGAGGCGTCAGTCGTGGACAATATATTGAGCCATTACATGTATTTTCAACGCAAGTGCGGAGGTTCATTCAGTGTTAACGTTAGCGACTGAACGTTCATATACGATTGTAGGCGTTGAGGAAAACCAGAGTGTGTCGGGTGAAGGACTGCACAGCCTACGACAGAACACATTCCAAGCGAGATAAATTTGCAGCTTGCATGAACTTATGCGCACGATAGATGTCACCCAATGCGAGTGCCCTACTTGAACAGCCAACAACTTTCAGTTTTGAACGAACGGAAAGTTGAAAATATGCTCACCCTTGAGCACTTCCGATAAACGCTACGTGTCGAAGCACCAGGTGCGGCCATCCGAGTCGCCAACCAAAACCAAGAACTACTCATGATGGACCAACATCACGTCCAACGTCGACGGCTATGGACATTCCACACCGTTATCTGAGGTCACTCGTTTGTGTAGGCGTTGTTGGCTTAATAACGTCGGTTGAACGTGGAGCTGGCGCTGTTCGACGTAAATCGGGATGTGCATGGCACCCGTCGCCGCCAACACGGCCCAGGTCAACAGTGCTTGCGTCTCGCGGCCGTTAGAAAGGCGAGCGAGAACGCAAATTTCGGCAGCGAGTGCTTTTGCTGAGATTTTATGCGTCGAGCTTGACTTGAATGGGCTTGGCGCGTTGCTTTGCAGATAATTGAAGTCGTTAACTGAGCGTTCGCGATAGGCAGAGAATACTAGTAGGCCAACGCCGAGGCCTTCTGCACGGATGGGCGTCAGAACCATAGCAGTTTGCGGGAGATCTAAATGGTACCTTGTTAGAAGGGATAAGCTACTGGTGTAATAAAGAATATACCGTTTGCGTGATCGACAACGCGACTCCTTGCGTCGATATTCGATACATGGGCCACCGAATTCCTCTTCACGATTGTACTTGAGAGCAAATATATGTACCGTCGCCTAACGTTGAACGCAAGTGTAGCGGACGGTTTTGATAAGGTGGCGAGAGGCAGCTGTGGTGCGAGTATAGGTTCACAGTGGCAAGTAATCGGAGAAGGTGGACCATCATCTCCGCATGGGTCAAAAGGGCTCTGAAAGTAGTGCGTCGAGACCAGGATAGAGCGTCCAGAAGAAGGTCCATGTTCGGCCATTCGAATGCTTCAAATTAGATACCCGATCACGATGCAGAGGGTCTTCCAAGCGACTGATAGTGCATGGATGTTGATCTGGATTCGAGGGTCGGCAGAGGCGAATAACGGCGATGGTGGCCAGTGTGGCAAGGATATGGAGAGAACACGAGATTCGGTATGTGAGATCAAGTTCGTGGACTAGAAGAGGAGGAGTGTTGGATTGGCATTCAGAAACGAGGGAGAACGGATATGACCGACCTTTATTATACCCCAGCCAGAGTACGAGATGTTCTCCCTCCAAGGTTGACCCAACTTTCCGGCGCCAATAACGGAATGTCTGCATGGTGCAAGGTACAGTGTTTCCAGGAGCGTACCCGGTGATGGAAGACCAGGACGGTGGATGAATATTGAGGAAGGCTCAAAGACGCTTTGATTGCGGACGGGCACGCAGGTTCAGTGGCGGATGAGCTGGGTGCGGGGGATAGCATCCACGCATGTCTGTCGTTAGGCGACGAGTGGAAGAGAATGTGGACAGCTGCAGGCCTAGGTGAACCTGAAGGCGAGAGACATGTACGATTGGGGGCAGGACTGAAAAGGTAAGAGTCAGATTGGGATAAGGACAGGGAAATGAAGTGACCAACCTGTATGAGGAACTTTCTGAACTTTCTTTCTCCAGGATTTGTGCGCCGGAGGCTGGTGTCCAATATTCAAAGGGCTTGCGCAAGGAGCAGATACGTGGACTCAAGGCGACGTTGGATCAGACTGAGAAAGGTCAGATCTGGGTCAGAAGAGAGAAAGGCGCGAGACCAACTTACTCTCAATAGACCAAGCGTCATTCTGGGTAAATTCATAGTAAGGTAGCGGCCACCAGGAACCGACTAGCTTATGTCAGCAAACAGTGAGCTCGACAATTCCCCCACTCCCACCATCACTCCCATAAATATGCCTCCGCAGATTTGAAGGGATTTGCATTCTAGAGC
>Ga0247741_1002002_pt1 | contig 11325 bp, 9 predicted proteins | sample UWRJL213509R2_FD_180945 | JGI IMG/M metagenome (GOLD analysis project Ga0247741, IMG submission 180945) | Plant litter microbial communities from Arlington Agricultural Research Station in Wisconsin, United States - UWRJ-L213-509R-2 | ecosystem: Environmental > Terrestrial > Plant litter >...
TTAATCTTCAAATGGTACAACCAATGTTTCCAATGATGGCGGGAAACCCTATGTTTTCAGGTTGGGGACAACCCGGCAATCCAGGTAGCCCAGGTTGTGGAGGAAGAGGCGGAGGGGGAGGGGGTGGTGGAGGTGGGTGGCCCGGGGCCAATAATGGCGCTAATGGCGCTAATGGTGCCCCCTGCGGGTACCCTCCTGCGAATGGAAATCCCGGAAATCCTGGAGGAAGAGGAGGAGGTGGCGGTGGAGGAGGAGGAGGGGGTGGCGGTGGCTACTACAGTTATCGCTGAGTATGAGTCCACAGTACGTTGTTCCCTTCGCGTCAGAAACGTACACTGACAATTAAAATAGTTATCGCCTGCAAACGGCTACAGCGTCAAACTACTTGGACAAATCATCTGGATATCTCGTTGATTATTGGGTGATCGGATTGTAGCAGAAATTGGACGGAATGAACCAACTGTTTTCGGTACTGATACTGATACGCCGCTTGTACCTACATATCACATCTCTTTCTTGTATGCCTCTTCTCATCATACTCCATCTCCTGTTTTCTATTTCTCCCCATCCAATTTGATGTGCAAGGCCTAAAAAGGACGACATGATTCTCACCGAGACTGAAGACGCAGTAGTCAATGAAGCCAAGTTGGTACTCTTCTTATCGACATTTGGATCGACAAAACATGTACTGCGATTTGGGTCGGAACCAGTGAAGTTCGAGGCATCTGTCAAGCTGACAAGGTGTAACTGAATTTGAAACTACCCCATTAGAATCGACTTCAAGCCCCCGAAACATGCAAGCAGCTAGCCCAGCGCTTATCTCAAGAATATAGTTGGCGCAGCAGCTTGCAGTGATGGTCACAGTCCAGGTGTAAGGTCATCTAGATCACGACCTTTCATAATCACACCGTGGGCAGACCTTGAGGCAGTTAGAATTCAACTGCCCTCGAGGCAGTAGGCAAGGTATTTGAAGGCCATTTAACTTTTGTTGATTTGACGAGACACCCTAGAGTCAGGAGGTAATATGCACAGAAGCAGTTGATCTGGATGTTTTCAAAAGGCAAGTCTAACGGACGTAAAATACCTTCAAGTTACCAAAGGCTGCTGCATCAAGGCCGGCATCCGGTTTCGGCGCTTATCAGGCGCTTATCTCCAATGAAGTGATGTGATGTTTCAGGGATATCACTTACAACGAGGCAAACATGAATTAAGCATTAGCCTTATTCGTCCATTACTACTGCGCAGGTTTGAGATCCGCCCTGACTCAAATCGACGGGAATTCTGGACGAGTTGTGATATCACTGTGTTTGAACGCACTGACGTCAGATTTGTCAGCAAAACCACTGCAGGAAATCCAAAGGCAAGGCTCGGTGTTTGCATGGCGAACGACTGAGTAATCTACTACTTATTCGTACCTAGAGGTAAAACTACTGCAGAAAGAACTGACGGTCTGAGAATCGAAGGATTCTTGTGTGCGAAGGGCGGGGCGAGTATCTCTGAGATAGGTGCTGAACGACTCGGGAGTCGGAGATCCATCGAACGGTAGGAACGGAAGAAACGCTGTGAGCCGTGATTGAGCAAACTTCGTGAATTGGACATCTCGTGAGTCTGACGCGTGCGTCGCGTAGACCCCTAGACAAACCTAACCGTGTTCCTCTTACAATTTTGAGGTGAGAAAATGGGCTGAGATAAATACACATTATAAGAAATATATACAATTCCTTTAAAGGTGGGTGGGCGGGTAGAGAAAAACTTACACAGATCTGAGAGCGAATAGACGCCGCTCCCCAGACAAGTGCGAACGCATGCTCGCCTCACCCTGGAGCCAGGAGACCACACGCACAGAACCCGTCAGTCTGGCTATGCTCAAACCGCCGTTCCAAAGAGCTTCAGACGTCTTATCTACTGCCTCAAGGCCTGCTTCTAGTGCTTATCACCAGACCTTTAAATGCAGCTGCGATGTGATATTTCGCATTACCTCGGATAACGAAGCGAACAAGAGTTATTGTGCTGTACGCTACCCATGGAAGGAAATATTGGTATGGCGGGCGATCGCGAAATGCTGCTGCTGTTTTAGTTTTATGAATCGGTAGAGTATAAAGAGGGGCATATACCTACATTCTTTTCATCATTCAGTTTTGACACTGACCCACCGCAACACTTTACCATCATGGACATGAATGAGCAACCAGATAATTGGGGACAACAAGGCAATGGGGGACAACAAGGCAATTGGGGACAACCAGGCGATCCGGGTACAGCAGGCAACCCGGGTTGTGGAGGCTTCGGCGGAGGCGGAGGGGGTGGCGGCGGTGGTGGATGGAATGGGTGGAATGGCAATAACGGTGCTGATGGGGCCGATGGTGCACCCTGCGGGTACCCTCCTGCGAATGGAAACCCCGGAAATCCGGGAGGCCCTGGAGGAGGTGGTGGTGGAGGAGGAGGCGGCGGCGGCGGAGGGAGTAGCGCCATACCAATCGAATACTGGCGTTAGTCAGACAAGATGGTTATCGTGGAGTATCATAAGCCTCCAAGTGCGTTGTTCCTTTGAGTTCTCGCTTCTGGGTCCTATGCTGACAGATAATCAATTAGCGCTTGCGAATGGACATGGCGTTAAATCAGTTCGATATATGATTTGTACAACTCGTTGATTTTTTGCGTGAAATAACGGCTTTATCTGAAAAATATACTATCTGTTTGCAATTGACGTAAGAATTATATACAATCCCTTTAAAGGTGGGTGGGTGGGTAGACACAGATCCGAGGGCGAATAGACGCGACTCTCCAGAGTCTCAGACGAGCGCAAACGAGTAGGTAGTAGCAAAAGGAAGGGAGCGCTGTGTCACATGCGACAGCTCCTTCCATAAGACAGCAGACTCACCGCCTTCGCCGTCGAGTCTTTCAATGCCTGAACGTGAACGTGAACTTGCTTCTTGTGAGCTGGATTCGATTGAACTTGATGACGACTGGCGGACTGGACGGAACTGAATGAAACGGAGAGTCAGACGACGACGACTGGTGAGTGGGGGGGATTGATTCCACTACAGAAAATGTAAAATGAGGTTTTGTAGTACTTAAATAAAATGGTATGGGGTAAAAAAAAATCGAGCGTATCATGAACTTGCGCGTGCTTTTCCGTGCTCAACCAGGAAGGGTGGTAAACACCATGAGCTCACCTCAGTGTTTGCGTGGCAAACGATTGAGGAGATCTCGACGATGTCTCGTAGCTGAAATACGGCGTTCGTATGTACATGGTAGAGCGGGGAGGGAGACGGTGTGACATTTAACAGTCGTTCATCACGAAGGTATTGCAATTAGAAACAGGCCTGCAATTCCATGGGTGACAATGAGTAAACACGGCAAATTTAGAACTTGAAATTAGAATTCCAACAGACGGGTCGGTACTAGAAGTGAGAATAAGTATTCGCGATGGTCATCAGGCGAGCATCGAACACCACAGAACAAGACAATGGATGCTCGTACGCCACAAATCGGAGCCGACGTGAAGGCGTCGCATGATAAAACCCATATTCCAACATCGTGGAAGCGGGCTGTAAGTAAATTTTATGAAAAGGGAAACCAGATTAATCAACTTATTGCAAAATCTTGTAAGATGGGAATGATTTTTTTAGGATCTTCTACACTTCCCTACGAGGACTCGGGAGATAGAACACAAACAGCTGCTAGACGTAGTAGGTAGGTGTTGGAATTTACCAGTAGCGAGCTTGGCAGCTGCGTGTATCTCTGATGGACGTACCCGACGTTTCTGCTTCTAGTGCTTACCACAAGACCTTTAAATGAAGCTGCGATGTGATATTTCACATTACCTCAGATAACGAAGCGAACATGAGTTGTTGTGCTGTACGCTCTAACCCATGGAAGGAAATATTGGGACGGCGAGCGATCTTGAAATTCTGCTGCTGCTGTTTTAGTTATATGAATTGGTAGAGTATAAAGAGGGGCATATACCTACGTTCTTTCCATCACTCAGTTTTTACACCTACCCACCGCCACTCTTTACCATCACGGCCATGAATGGACAACGAGACAATCGGGGACAGCCAGGCAATCCGGGCACACCAGGCAATCCGGGTTGTGAAGGGAAGGGCGGAGGCGGAGGGGGTGGCGGCGGCGGCGGACGGAATGGGTGGAATGGCAATAGCGGTTCTGATGGCGCCGATGGTGCTCCCTGCTGGTTCCCTGCTGCGAATGGAAACCCCGGAAATTCTGGAGGCCATGGAGGAGGAGGTGGTGGTGGAGGAGGCGGAGGTGGAGGAGGAACCGCACCAATGAAATGCTGGAGTTAGTAAGACCACTTTGTTATCGTGGCCCAGCGTAAGTCTCCAGGTGCGTTGTTTCTTTGGGTCCTCGCCTCTGTGTCCTATGCTGATAAGCAATCAATTAGCGCTTGCGAATGGACCAGGACATAGCGTTATATCAGTTCGACATGTGACTCGGACTTGTACAACTCGTTGATTTTTGGGGGTGAAATAGCGGCTTTATCATTGGAAAAATACCATATTTGTTTTAGGCTGGTCAAAACAAAATATCGGGACGCATTATAAGCTGATCTGCGAGAAACGAACATCTGTTCAGCATAAGAATTTCAATTATAATTTATAATATTATACTTGAAAATGTGGGCCATTGCAATGCATGGCAGGAACGAGTCCGGTAATTTTTCCAAAACAACTAGTGACATTCTCAACCGCCTTCCCCACTCGTCGCCAGCCTACGGCTGGCTCCTTGTGGTCCGGCGCTGCGCGCCTATATCCTAATGCGGAAATGACCAAATAGACGTAATGCCATCACACGTGTTCGGCCGTTGCCGGCTACTTAGACTGTCCAATGGCAGGACAGCCGGCTTATAAGGACGAATCCTCATTACATTCGGACTCGTACACCGGCAAATGGGTTACATGTGTGTGAGAGCTGTGACCAGTTCCTCGTGACCACATGTTTCTCGCACCGCTGCTGCATGTCATCCAGCTGTGGACAGGTTGGATTCACGCTGTACTCATGCTGTGTCCAGCTCCAGCTGGGACAGCTGACTGACCACAGCCTGTGTCCAGCCATACACATATATAGCAGACCCGTTGAATTATATCATTGTATATTATATTATATCAATCATATTTGCTCATTCAACTCTTGCTCACAATGACTCGGATTAGATCAAGTAATGCGAAAAGTTGGTGTTATTTGTAGAAGTTACATATGTACAATGGGTGGTACGATACGCTGTATATGGATAGGGAGCCAGACTATGGATTCGCCACAGATCCACCCACAGCCCAAGCTGTACTGCCTGAAAATCCATCCCCCTCACATAGGCTACCAGCGTTGTCCGAGTTCCGACTTATGGTCTACACATCACGCCTTCCTAGCTCCAGACAGTAATTGAGGGCCACAAATTCACTAGAGACCAATAGAGAGACCAGCCGCAGAGCCAGAGACGCAGTCAAGACCAGAGAGTTCAAACTCGAGCCAAGTAGTGTGAAAACCGAAAGACGAAAGTTAAGAACAGATACAGAACACCAGAGAGAAGCTAGATGAAAGGCAGTATTAGTAGAATACGAATAAAGAAGAATGTTAAGGGGGGGAACAGGCCGACGCGACTTAAAGAAGATGTGGGTAGAAGGAAGAATGAACAAGTGAAGAAAATGGTTCCGTGCTATGGTTCGTTTTCGGAGTTTGTCTGAGTTTGAACTGACTTGTGATTTCAGAAAACAAGGTACGCACGGACCCATTGGTGTTCTTGAGCCCAGAACAACCTTCACTACCTCGTAAATTTATAAAATTTGTGTTCTATAGAATACTATGCTCAGCAATACTATTTACCTGACGTCTTGATGAAGCGCAGCTGAAGTTATATAAATTGAGGTGTACAGCTGGAACAGCTGGAAGCACGAGCTGGCACGCACATTTTTCGCAACCCGGACCAGAGCTGACTGAAAAAAGCTGTGCAGCAGGCTTTCAGCAGCCGGGGGCAGGCTTACTGATCAGCATCATACCAGGAAATTGGTCCAGCTGGCATCAACGTTGGGCCCAAATGGGAGTGTAATGTGCTGAGGCGCGTCGCTGTCACGTGCTTGGCGCATACTGAGTTTTCAAAACGCGATTCCAACGAGCTTCAAAAGCCTTCGCCCTAAAAGCAGTTACATAAAATTTGCCTGAAGGGCTGCTTCCAGTGTCAGCTTCCAGTACTGTACAATGTATCGGTTTGATACTTTTGTCAAATTCGCAGCTAATTAAGAACAACTCTGAAACCCCAATACTAATGTACAAAATATTCATGCAGACGCGTCGTACTTTTGGTAAACCTGCTTAGCTACACGGTCCTTGGGACAAACCCTCCCAGTCCAAGTCTTGAATTGTTCATAACCCTGCTCCAGCAACACATCGACCCCACGAACCGTCGCCCAGTTGCCACCAGCAGCTGATGCCAGGCCTAACAGCGGCGTTTGTGCTGGCCTGTACGCCATGTCGACCACGACCGCAGGTCCGTCGCGATACTCGAACAATGCGCTGGTAAGGTTCATCGTGTTGTTCGTGATCTCCTCGGTCGAGATCGCAGAGGCAGGCACAGTCGATACGATCACATTCGGCGGTGAGAGACCATCCGACCATTGTTCGATTTGATCGATGACTTTGATACGCGCCTCAGGGAAAGCACCTGCGAGTTCTTCCGCCTTGCTTGCAGTGCGATTGTAGAGGTAGATGACCTGCGCATCCAAAGCATGCAGGGCGTAAATAGCAGCACGAGCTGTACCACCAGCACCAATCACCAACGCCGCACGGATTGCTCTCGAACCCAACTTGACCTGAATGGAAGCCTTAATCCCGATCCAATCAGTGTTGTCGCCCAGCAAGATGCGTCCTGTTCCATCGCTCGTCTGTTGGGGCACGATTGTGTTGACGGCACCAATGGCCTCGGCAGCTGGGGTCAGCTTGTCGAGCAGTGGTATGATGTCAAGCTTGAAAGGAATGGTTACGGAGGCTCCACCAAAGTTAGGATCGGTAATGGCAATCTTGATCTCTTCCCCGACGTCCTCGGTCTCGAGAAGCTCATATTTGTGTGGTAGGCCGAGAATATCAAATCCAGTGTTGTGAAGAGTCGGCGACATCGACTGAGAAATTGGATTACCAAACAAATAGAACCGAAGCGATGGGACGAGACCCAGAAGATGCAACGCCTGTTGGATCTGACGGAAGGAAAGTTGACCAGGCGCGGCCTTGTTCGGAAGGAGAGGATGAGATACAGGGCTAAATGTCGAGTTGAGGATGCGCGACATTTGTCCTTCAACACCCATATTGATAGCAATGATAGGTTTCGCTCCGGGATTGCTGCTAACGGAAGAAACAAATTCATACAACGCGAAGTTGTCCTTGATGCTCGAGGCTTTCCCCACAATCTTTACGATATCGCCAAGCCTGCTGGCCAATTCGTACTTCTCCTTCACCATCGGACCATCCCACTTGAGATCACCGCTCCAGTCGTGCCACGAGGCAATGAATTGAGAGTACCCCTTGTGAGCAGCAAGGGACTTGATATCCTCCTCTGGGAGTGTAGTTTCGAGGTCGAGGTACTCTACACCCAACTGCAACGCGAGTCGAAGAAGATCTATCGATTCCTTGATGGCAGCGTCTGGGAATGCGCCACCTTGGGACTTCGTTCTGACAGTGAAGACGATTGGGAGGGAAGACACGCGCCGCAGGGAAGCCACTTGTTGTTGAACGTAAGCCAACGGTGGGATGGAGTGTCCGAGTGTTTCATAATCTTTTGGAGAACGCAAGAGGTCGACTCGCAATTCCAAAGCATCCACACCCTCGGTAAGCTCTTCGATGTAGGAGAGTGCCTGTGTGATGTCCGGATAAGTAAGTGACAAGAAGTAGGACCGACTGTCGGGTCTCAAGTTCGCAGCAAGATTGGGTTGCTGTCCAGTGACATGCTTGAAAAACCTCGACACTTCATTGAAGGTACCGGCCGAAGAGCTTTCTGTCCCAAACTGGTTATCGAAGATGTAATTCGAGCATTCAGCGAACCATGGTTCGCGACGATGGAATACGTCCGAGACGGGTTCTCCGTAAGCCGGTCGTGCAGTCTCTTCGTTGAGGTACGAGATAATGTCACTCAGAGGGCGTACAACGTGCACGACTGGCCCCTTGATGGCGGCATAGTGCTTCAAGAGGTCTCTTGCTGCGGGTGTCTCGACAATTCCTCCACCAAGGCTAATAATGTGACCCTGAGCTTTCTCCGTCAGAAGCTCCCTGAGGACGGCAGTCTCGGCATCGCGAAAGGCTTCCCATCCATGCTGGTGAACGAACTCACGCAGTGCAGTTTGATGTTTCTCCTCGAAGTAGTTGTCGGCATCTAGACAGGTCCAAGACAGAGCAGAAGCGGCCATATTCCCTACGAAGGTCTTGCCCGTTCCGCGCATGCCAATGAGTACGACCGAAGCGCCTGCTTCGTGGGTATGGACCGCATATGCAGAGGATTCCGAAGTCGTCGCGCTCAGTTCAACTCCTTCTACCTTTATTCCGATCTGTAGCACCCTCTTCAGGAAATAGTGCACTGGGTAAAGTTCCAGAACTTCGTACCTTGTTCTCCAAATCATCCCACCAGTTCGGCCAAGTCTTCTCAACGCAACGCTTCTCCTCGATGATAGTATCCGCGACTACGGTGCTAAGCACACTGAAAGCCATTGCGACACGATGGTCATCGTAACAATGTACGCTTGCACCTTTCTTCAGCTCTCTAACTGGCTTGCCTATGACCTCCAGTCCATCGTCAAGCTCGTTTGTCTTCACTCCAAATTTAGCTGAATTCGACGAATGAATATCAGCTATTAATATGAAGAACTTCAGGCAACTGACCCAGCTCGTCGATCATAGCCTTGATCCTATTGCACTCCTTCACTCTCTGGTTGGCAATTCCCAAGATCCTCGTCTTCCCGTTTGCCACGGCACCAAGAACAGTAGCGGTCAAGAATGCGTCTGTCATCTCTTCCATATCCACTTCCTCAATCGCCTTCAGCTGACCAACAGGGGGTCCCTGTACAGTCGTCTCCGAAGGCGTCTGGATCACTTTACAGCCCATCCTCTCCAGGACGTCCTTCGCAAACTTAGCATCGCCTTGTAGGGACGCAGAGCCGATATTCTGGATGGTGCAGGAGGTGCCCGTAATGGCTGCAATGGCGAGTGGATAGGTAGCGCTGCTGGCATCTGACTCGATGTTGTAGATCGCGGGGTTTTCGTAGGTGCCCTTGGGGATATCATAGACGTCCAGCAAATTACCTGTTGCGGGGTCTTTCTTACGAACGACTTGGATGCCGAATTCCTTCATCATAGCAATGGTCATGTCGATATATGGTTGTGAGATAACTTGGCCACCGGTCAACTCCAGAGTGATGGGTTCCATAGCGTACGGCGCGCAAAGAAGAATCGACGACACATATTGGCTCGAAACGCTAGCGGCAAGCTGAATAACCCCTCCTTTCAGACCTTGAGGATCAATGGCCAATGGAAGGCATCCCTGCGATTCAACGTACTCGATTTTGCTCCCATTGGCCTGGAGAGCAGTTACTAGAGGCCCAATTGGACGTTGCTTCATCCGTGCGTTGCCAGTGATTATGGTGTGTTCAGCGCCAGATGTAACGCCTGCAGTGGCTGAGACGAGTGTGCAAACGGTAGTCAAAAAGCGAGCAGCAGTTCCCGCATTCCCAAGGTATAATTCTTTGCCTTGCGGAGGAACTGAGAGGGAACCCTTTCCTCCCTCAACAACCAGCGTCTCTCCTCCATCTTCCCAGGAAAACTTAGCACCCTAAGCGTTCGTTGAGATGGATGTATGCGTCAAAACAATATATGCTCACCCTCAGATCCCCAAGCGCCGCCATCATGACCTGCGTATCGTCTGAATGAAGGAGGTTTTTCAACCTACAAATGCCACTTCCCAGAGCAGCCAAGACCAAGGCACGGTTCGAGATACTCTTGGAACCAGGAGTGGCCATCTGGACTGGGTTGTACTTTGGTGTGCTTGGGACCACTTTCGCTGCTTCAGCCAGGGTCTTGGCAATAACTGCATCACGAACGACAGTCGCCTTTTCCTCGTAAGTCTTTCCGATTCTCGACAGAATAACGATCTTCTTTTCTGGACCGCTGTTCTTCTTGTCGATACGCATAATATTCAGAAGCCGGTCAACGGTGAGGAGTTTCGCGGCTGGCAGCGATGCGATTCGCGGGTCCGCGACTGTGACTGGGAGGTTGTATGCCTTTAAGCAGCGGTTGAGTCTTCCTACGCCAACCTGAGATAGGATGCCCATCTGTCTCGATATTTCTGCTTCGAGGATCATGCCCACACTAACACACTCTCCGTGAAGGATTGTAGGTGTAAGGACAGCCTCGATTGCATGTCCAATAGTATGCCCAAAGTTGACTAGGTTCCTCAAGCCTGTTTCGCGTTCGTCGATGGTGACGATATGAGCTTTGACTGATATGGAACCCACAACCACTGAGAGTAGAAGCTCTTGGGCTGCCGAACGTGTAGATTTTGATCGGCCTGCGTGATTTGTTGAAGGTGTTTGGATAGCCGCGAAGATCTCTGACGAGCGAGACTCAAGAGAGATGAACTCGCCCTCGTTCCATATTGCAGCAGTCTAAGACTAATAAGAAGAGAGCGTCATTGAGAGAGAGAAACGCCTACTTTCACCACCTCAGCCATGCCATTGGAGAACTCGCGGGTTGGCAAGGTTTCCAGGAATGCAGCATCGATGAAGATGTACTCTGGTTGCCAGAACGCGCCGATGAGGTTTTTTCCATGGGGTGTGTCAATAGCTGTCTTTCCACCAACACTAGAATCAACCATGGCCAGCAGTGTCGTAGGAACTTGTACGAAACGGACGCCACGCATGCTGGCCACGACGATCAGATAACACGCCGAGGACAGAACATTTGCGGACATACAACGTAGCCGCGACGAAGCCAACTAGATCGCCAATGACACCACCGCCCAGAGCTAATACAACGCTATCTCTCGTGCATCTATTGAGCAGCAAAAAGTCTTCGATATTTGCTTTGCCTTCACGACTCTTCGAAGTCTCGCCTGGAGGAATGACGAGGCTAAGGAATCTCGCCTTGGAGCTCAAATTCTCCAGCGCAGAGTTGAAGGTGTTCTCGAACTCTTTGAGGTGGAACTTGGCAACATTGGTGTCCGTGATCAAGATGTAGGTCGAGGATGGCAATGTGCTAAGAACGGTCTGAGCGATGTAAGGAATGAGGTGAAATCCGCAGTGTATAGACTCTTTCCCAAGGATAGAGACCTTGAGA
>Ga0247741_1002003_pt1 | contig 11325 bp, 6 predicted proteins | sample UWRJL213509R2_FD_180945 | JGI IMG/M metagenome (GOLD analysis project Ga0247741, IMG submission 180945) | Plant litter microbial communities from Arlington Agricultural Research Station in Wisconsin, United States - UWRJ-L213-509R-2 | ecosystem: Environmental > Terrestrial > Plant litter >...
AGATTTCGATTGATCCTGAAGCGCTAAGTAATCTGTTCGATTCAAAAAATTTGGGTAAGCTTGCAGAACTGTGGGTTAGAGGTGAGAGACTTGAATGGGAAAACTTATATCCACACTCTAAGCCTAATCGCATAGCGACGCCAACTTATCCCTTTGCTAAAGACCGTTATTGGGTAACGGATGTAAATACAGCGACCAAACCCAGCACTCATTCGCATACTCAACTGCATCCCTTACTTTCCTACAATTCATCCAATTTAAAAGATGTAAGTTTTACGTCTCATCTATCCGTCAACGAGTTTTATGCAAAAGATCATCAAATTAACGGGCAAATGATTTTTCCAGGTGCAGCTTTTTTAGAGATGGCCTGTATTTCAGGAGCCATCGCTGGCGTTAAAAAAGTTAGAAAAATACAGGATATTGTTTGGATTCAACCACTATTGCTTCAAAAAGAACCCGAAGTTATTCAAATTTCTCTAAAACCTAATGGCGATAATGCGGATTTTTGGATCACTTCTTTAAATGGCCAGCATGAAAAAGTGATTCACTCCGAAGGAATAATTTCGTTCAAGGAGGCTTCGAAAAATGTTATTGACGCCGACAAGATTTTTTCCATCGATGGATTAATTGCGCAATGTACAGAAACGCTTGACGGAGAGCTTTATTACCAACAATTTGAAAATGCTGGTTTCAATTATGGAACATCTTTTCAAACTATTCAAAAACTCTATCTCAATGAAAATTATGCGCTTGCAAAAATTCAATTAGCGGGAAATTTGAAGGATTCCTTTGAGGAATACATTCTCCATCCGTGCATGCTGGATGGAGCATTACAAACTGCAGGTGCAATGGTAAGGGCAGGGAACTCGGCCGAACCTTACGTGCCATTTGCAATTGGTGAATTAGAAATACTTAATGCAATACCTACCAGTTGCTACGTTTACGTTGAATTAGCGGACTCGAATGTTAAACCGAATGCGGATGTCAAAAAATTCAATATTAAATTATTAAATGAACGTGGCCATACGTTAATTAGGATTAATAATTTTTGCGTCCGTGCGCTCACTCACAATCACACTTCCAAAAATAAAGTCACAGATACAATAAGTTAATTTTATCAAAATTCATCATTGTCACTTAAGTTCAATCACGATGTTATAAATACCATCAAACCATTGTAATGTTTGTCAGCTATAAGACGCTGATCAAATAAATATATCTATTCAAGGAGAACACTATGAAAGCATTTGAAGAGAAACACTTCCACAAATTATACGGTGTTAAAAAGCAGCGTATAAATTATCAAAAAACAGATTTTTTAGATTACGCCATCATGATATTAATCTGCGCGGTCATAATCTATTTTACCTACGGTCAAAGTCACCCTTTAACACCTATTGGAGTGGCCTTGTGCGCTTTTATGATCGCAGTATTCCCAAAACGACATGGTGTTGAGTGGAAAATTCCTATTATTTTAAAAAGCCCCCAAGACATTGTCTTCGGCTTGCTTTATAAAATACAAAATTTAAAGCCTATGTATTTCGTAGCACTGGCAGCGCTTTTAATAGAAAATTATCTAATCTATTTGACACCTGGTCTTCCGCATCATGTGGAGTTAATGCGGAAGATAGCGATTTTTATGTTTTACGCTCATTTTTCAGTAATCTGCATTTATAGAACTGCCATTTTAATCGCGCATCTACAAAAAAAGGAGCTGGTCGAAGAGGTTCTTATGCAATCAACCTGGAAAGCGCAATTAAAACGGCAACCTAGCGTTACGCTCGAAATTGTACACGCCTATTTAACTGGCGTGTTAACACATATTATTTATATTGCACCTTGGTATTTCGTCATCACTCATGTGAACTACTCGCTGATCCTATTGCCGTTAACCTGCGTGTTGGCTGTTGTTATCCAAACCAAAGCTGTTAAAAGTTTAAACGATTGGTTTTATCGCGATCACTGGCTTGGTCATAATGCTGAATTTGAATTTGTTTATTTCCATGGTAGTCATCACGATGCTATTCCATCAGGAATGATCGCAGTCGCTGGCAATGGTTACCTAGAGGGGTTCTTCCGCACAGTAATGGCGTTTCCCATTTTATTTTTCAATCCGATCATGTCTGGAATTTTTTTTACTGCTGACGTAAAAATTGACATTGACGGGCATCAATATATTCCTGGAATATTCCCCAAAGCTTCGCGCGATGTTCATGCCCACGGACAGCATTCCATTCATCACTATGGACGTATAGAGCCTTATGGTTTTGGTATAGATGTAGACCTTGATAAACCTGATGTCTCTGAAGATGCGAAACAATTCTTCAAATATTTTCCGGTAGAAGTAAAAACGTCGATTAGAATCGATGAGCAACTTAACGGATTTTCATGGGACAACCCTAGGCATAAATGGTATCTGGATTTGGTTGATAAATATCAAGAAACAAATATTACATTGGCCAAAAACGAAGAAGTTTAATAGTTAAAAAATAATTTCTATCCATACGGAGAACTCAATGAAAAAACTAATTGTAGCAATTTTTGCACTCTTGATTGCAGGTTGTTCATCCATGATCCAAAAAGGATCAATCTCAAAAGCCTATGAAACTTTTCAAGATCAACATTATGATGAAACCTTGAAATATATAGCCCGCGCAGAAACTGTTGACGAACTCAATCCGGAAAAAAAGGCAGAACTAACCTACTTGAAAGCAGAAACCTATGAAAAAATGGGTGAAAACGAAAAAGCCAAGGCGCTTTATCAATATTTGAAGGATCAATATAAAGATTCGCAATACGGATATCTTGCCGCTAAAAAACTATAAATACCGGAAAAACTGTTCGTGCTATGACAATTGGATATAGCCGTATAAAGCGACTTGGAACAGCCGTGCTTGTTACAGCATATATTTTTCATTTCTATAAATTATAGAAGTCATTTTCAGCCATTCAATATCGTTACACTTTTCTTCGTCTAAAACACGCCTAAAAAATAAATTCCAGAAGATGATTCATCGGCCAATGCCAATGCCAATATCATTTTATCGTTTGAAACTAATCTAGTTTGAAGACCAATTAATTTCCGCGTCACGCAATTTAATTCGAGGTAGTTATGAAAAAAATGATGGATGCAATATCCCATTATATCGCCAATGTTCCTGGCCAAGTGATAAACAGAAAATGGGTAGTGTTATTTCTGTTTACTCTAATGACGGCTGTATTCGTCGTTGGAATGACCAAGCTAAAATTTGATTTCACCATCGATAGATGGTTGGAACAAGATGACGCCGCATTTCTCGCTTACAACGAATTTCATGACCAATTTGGTAGTGAAGACGGTGTTGTTGTTGTCTACAAGCCGAAAGATGGCGATGTATTTTCTGCTAAATCGCTGAACACTGTTAAGGATATTAGAAACGATCTCATCAATTACAGGCTTCTTCTTAACGATAACGAAAAGTCCGCGTTGGACCATATTGTTAAAATTGACGCACTCACTAATGCCTTTATTTTGACTGCGCAAGATGATCTTTTGATATCGACACATTTAATAAGCGATAAAGTTCCAACCTCAAAAAATGAGTTGGATGCAATAAAACGCCTGGCAGAAGAACAGAAAACTTTACGCTTAAAATATTTTTCAAAGGATGGAAAATACGGAGCCATTTTTATAAAAACAGATTTTGGCGCCGTTCCAGTTGATTCTGTTACAGATTCTCCAAGTACCGCTAATAATTCTATCATTGGGTTACATCCGGATGTTACTTCATCTACAAATCAACAAATCACAAAAAAAGCACCGCCGCATTTCAAACCCACCGATATGGCTGACTACATTGCTTTAAATACCGCAATTAATAACATTTTAAATAAACCGGAATACGCTAATCATTTTGATTATTACAGAGTGGGTAATACCGTTGATTCTGAAAATCAGGTAAAAATGGGCCAGGAAATGGGAGTGCTTTATTTAGCAGCTCTGGGAATTATGATTGTTTTACTTTTTATTTTATTCCGCTCTTTTTCGGGTGTTATCTGGCCTATATCCGTTATTATTTTTACAACTATATGGACACTAGGTATATCGGGGTGGCTTGGACTTTCTGCCTCACCTTTTATTATTCTGACAATTTTATTGATACTAACCATGGGGATGGCAGACACTATCCATATAATTTCGGGGTATCTGTTTTTTCGAAACGAGGGGCACGATTTTAAATCAGCAATGCGCGAGGCTTATGAAAAAGCCGGTGTTGCCTGTTTACTAACAACTTTTACTACCGTGGTAAGTATTCTAGCGTTAAGTTACGGCAACGTTGTACCTGTCATTACTTTTTCCATAATGTCGTCAATAGGGGTTGCGGTTGCATTTTTCCTGACCCTCTACTTGTTACCAGTACTAATGGATATTTGGTCACCCGTTGCAAAAGTAAAAAATAATAAAAATATTCTGAGTAATTTTATCGAGCGCATTACTCCCAACGTTATGCCTGGCCTTCAACGGATTTTGGATAAAATAATACCTGCTGTGGAAAGGCGACCTTTTGCTTATATGGCGCCATTTTTTGTGATATTTGCAGTTTGTGTATATGGCGCATTTCATATTAAGGTCGATTACAGTATCTATGATCAATATAAGCCCAGCTCAAATTTTTACCAAAGTATTAAGCTTATGGATAGCGAAATGAGCGGCTCCTCTAGAATTTCTCTGTACGTCGACTTAGGAAAAGATAATGGTTTTCAAGATCCCGAAGTTTTAAATGTTGTAGATAAACTTCAACAAAAGTTAGAAAAAAAATACCCGGATTATGTAGTAACAACGTCGTCTATAGTGGATGTTGTTAAAGATGCCAATATGAAATTAAACAGTGGCGATCCAACCAGGTATGTTATTCCTGAAACCAAACAACAGCTTTCTCAAACTCTTTTTATGTTTAATAACGCCGATCCAGAGGAGCGTTCCAACCTTGTGGATGAGAATTATGTTAAAGGAAATGTAACGATTAGTGTCCGAACTTATGGTTCCTATGAATATGGGCCTGTGTTCGAGCAAATGAAAAAAGATATCTATGATTCTCTCGGAGAAATTAAAACTAAATACCCGGACGCATCTATTTCGATTACGGGGATATTTGCAATGGGAATGAAAGCTGCTGATTATCTTATTGTTAATGAGTTACAAAGCTTTGGGATGGCTTTACTTGTTATCTCGCTTATCTTGCTAATAATATTTAATTCGCTTAAAGCCGGTTTAATTTCATTGGTGCCCAACTTAATTCCATCTTTTCTAACTCTCGGTATACTTGGTCTATTTAACATCCCGCTCGACTTTTACACCATGATGCTCGCACCCGTAATAATCGGTATTTCGGTTGATGACACCGTGCATTTCGTATCTCAATATCGTGGTTACGTAATTAAAGATGGCAATATCAAACGAGCGCTCACCAACACAATGAAGGAGTGTGGGCAATCCATCATATTTACATCGTTGATTCTAGGGTTAGGGTTCGGCATCTTATCCATAGCCAGCACACCAGGATATGCCAACGTCGGCAAGTTTGGGTTCCTTGCAATACTGTCGGGTTTGATATGTGATCTGTTTTTGTTGCCCGCATTAATATTCGCCATTAAATTAAATTTCCAGCCCAAAAAAAAGTTGCTTGAACCTGAAGCTAAAAGCGCACAGGTTTAAAAGTGCGTAGATTTAATTGTCATAATCAATAAATCGATTTTTGAAAATAGATTTTAAATGTATTAAGCGTCAGAAACATTTTAAAAATCTCAATGTCGATTCTCGCCGGGGTGTCGTCAAAATCTTCAGTGTTTGATTTTATAAAATAATTTCATTGATTTTTTAAGAAAATATTGTGAATAAGTCACAATGTTTTTTATTGATTTTTTAAATCATGTAGTTGGGCTAAAAAATTTATTAATTTTTAACAACTTATTCTAAATAAAAATATTTTTCTGCCAATTAGCTATTGATTAATATTGAGATTAGTGGATAAACTAAGGTCAGGATATGGGGTAATGATTAATAGGATTAGATAATCTTTACTTAGCTTGTTGAGATAAAGGAATGAGTAGTTTTTTAGGTTTAGGTGATGAGAGAGATGTTGTACTCTGGGATAACTCTTTTTTCGCTTTATAATCAATTTAATATTGCAGAATTACATCAACAAAGGTTATTGCAGTAAAACTATAGTTTTTTGTTCGTTCTGAAGCTCTAGTGTAACTTTATACTCTTATCATGGTTTGATAGGGAAAGATAAACACCAGATGCCGCTGTCAATTACCTGTATCAGTACAATCTTTTCTTAAAAATCATATGCAATAAATTGTAGGGCGGTAGCATTTCCGAAAAATTATTGCGGATCAAGTTCTTGTTACTTAAGAGCGCAATAAAAAGTATTTTTCCGCTCTTAATCAGCTTGTATTTCAAGCGCCTTCACCGTTTTAGTCTAGTAGATTTCTTTTCATTTTCCATTAACGTCAATATTTTATTTAGGTTGTACAAGATATCTGCTTGTACCTGTCTTTTTCTAAGCTCAATAGAAATTCGTTAGGCGATAAAATATGAAATTTTTTGTATCTGTGGCTATTCGAATAATGGCCGTCTCTAGCCTATTTATACCGCTAGCAGTTTTTGCGGTTGAACCGTTGGATGTTATGAAAGCAGTAGATAAGGTTTACAGGAAATCCTTTCTAACTGCTGTTGTGAAAACTCAATTATCTACATGTAAGTATGAATCAGTTAACGAAAAAATGAATTGTAAGGAGCGCCCCAGGATCACTGTAGTCGAAGCGGGAGAAAAAAGAGTTGCACCCGATAATCTTGACGCGCAATCCCTGGCTGTAATTCTGCAGCCAATTTCTGACAAAGGAATAGGGATGCTCACCTATGAATATTACAACTCTTCCAAGGACAATGATGTGTGGATTTATTTGCCTGCCTTGGGGAAAGTAAAGCGATTAATATCCGGTAACGGTAATGAGGATGGTGGCAGTTTTTTTGGAACCGAATTTTTTGTAGACGACGTCGCTATTAAAAAAATCGACGATTATAGCTATAAAATTTTGCGCGAAGAAATATTCGAAGATCGTCCTGTTTGGGTTATGGAGCTTGTGCCTACCGCAGATCGTGCCAAAAGAACTTCTTATTCCAAGTTAGTTATCTGGATAGATAAAGAGCGAAACCTCATTATTCGCGAAGACTTATACAATCGTTCAGGGCAGCTCTTCAAGCAACGTATGAACCAAAATATAGTACAGGTTGAAAACGTATGGGTTTCTAAGCATCAAACAATGAATAACCTTTTAACGAGACGTATCACTTCTATTGACAATATTTCAGTCACCTACAACAAAGAAGTACCTGATGAGCTCTTAACTCAACGAGGCTTAACTGATTTAGTGTTCAGAGAAAACAACCTGGATAAACTTCGTGCTTTCTATAAATAAGCTATTTTTTATCAACTTGCTAAGTTTAGTACCTGCAATATATGCGAATCATATTCTCGCTAGTTCCGACAGCGAAAGTGTCGATGGCTTTAGTGGTTACAGGAAAGACGACAGTTCAAATGTAATTACCGGGTTAGCATTTGATTCCACATCACAAGACATGGAAATGCAAACATCTAATGATCTAACTGGAGCTGATGCAGAAAATAAGAAGAACGATTCATTTTGGCATTCAAGTATTTTTGAGCCGATGCGTATATCATTGTCACAAGAATTTTCCTATAAAATCGCTCAACCAGAGCAAGTCATAAAAAATCGCTCTTCAATTCGCCTTGAATATTCAGAACCTTTTCTTGATAATTTTTCTGTTCAAATTGACGCAAAAACTTCTGGTTTTTACTACAACGATCATCGAACAGAGAGTGATTCGGACACTAATGTTACCAAAGCCTATCTACAGGCCAATTTTTTTCAAACCAATATCAAAGTGGGTGTGCAAACTGTTGCCTGGGGAGAATCTCTGGCTGCAATTATTACTGATGAGGTAAGCCCCAGAGACAATCGGGAGTTTGCGAATTTAAACCTGGACGAAGTTCGAGTAGGTCAGCCGATGGTGATTCTGGACCAGTATTCGAATCTCGGACGATGGAGTTTTTTTTACATACCCGATCCGGACTTTGATGAGAACCCAGCCAGCGGCTCACTCTATGATCCTTTTTCGGGCCGCTTCGTTTTTCACACTAAAAATACACAGAGAAAACCGGAATACGGTGCGAGTTGGCGCGATACATTTGGCAGTATTGACGTAAGTGTTATGGCCGCCAGATTGGTTGACAATCAATACGCCTTTCTTGCGACTAGCGCTACCGATATTACCCGGGAGCCGAATAACTATTCCATGGCTGGTATAACTTTCACTTATATTTACAAAGATTTTTTGTTCAAGGGTGAGTTCGGCAAAAAAGCTAAAAGAGCATTCAACGACGACTTTTTGCAAACAATTTTCAAAAGAGACACTGTGGATGCCTCACTGGGAATTGAATATGCACCCACGTCAACCTTCACCCTCATGTTGGAAGCAGTAGAACAGCACATTGTCGACTGGGACAGCGCGATCAGCACTCCTGCAGATCGCAGATCTTATATGTTGATTGTCACAAAAAAATTGATGAACGAAGATTTGTCGCTAAATTTTTTCAATATTTACAATAAACCCTACAGCAGTAATCTCGCCGTATTTATCACTTCCTATAAATGGAACGATAATGTCACTTTGGAACTAAATGCAGTAATTCCCGAGACCAATGATGATAAAAGTGCTTTATGGTTTTATCAAGATCAAAAACAAATAGGTTTTAAATTTCAGTATCAATTTTAAATAAAGTATTTTAATTATTATATTTTATGAAATATTGAAAATGTATATAACGCTTGGTTGGGTGCGTAATTATGAAAGTTGACTGGGTGTCCGAATGGTTTTCCGGTATGCGGGAATGTGGAGAAAACATCTCGATTATTTACGGTCGCCAGAAAAAAAATATAATGGATGAGACACCATATTGGTACGAGCTACCGCACGATAACTTCGATGGTATAAGTGGCTTAGCCCATTTACTTCGTACTCAACATTGCGCAGTCAATGAACTACCGATGTTACGCAATGATAAATATACTTTTTTACGCGCCCTTCGCGGACTATTAAATGTTATTCCTACTCTTGGAATTAGAAAACAATTCTGGCTTTGTGACTTTAACTGGGAATATGAACCCAGTTTACGTACAGTTGAAAAACGATTGGCATGGAATATTTTTAGCGAAGACGAAACACGAAAAGTTATTGCGCTTGCCAAAGCTTCGGATGTCACACTAAATACTTATTTACTATTCCATTTAGATGCTGCCGTTGCACAGCAACTAACCGGTATTTCAAAAAATCGTCTCTGGATGATTCCGGTAAATTTACGTGGAGTCATAAAACGAGACCCTGAAGTTGCTCCTAAAATGTCATACCTTGGTGTGGATTTAACGAGTAGGATTTCATTAGTTCAATTGCAGTCAAAAATTACCCGGTTGAAAAAAAATTGCTTTCACTGGGGAACTTGGACGTTATTTAATTCTTTATTTTTGCTAGGTAAAGCGGGTATTCGTAAAGACATACTTGATCGCAAAAAAAAGCATCACGGTTGGACAGGTACATTTTCCAATTTGGGTAACTGGGAAGTTGCTAATTCGGATAATTGGATTTTCTGTCCTACGGTATCCTCAGTTCACCCTATAGGTGCGGGATGCATCACGATGAACGGTCGTACGGCCATAGCAGTGCAATTACATGAAGCGCTAAACGCAGACTTAACAACTACGCAACTAATAATCGACCTATGGAAAAATAGTTGTTTATCACTTACAGCCACACAAGCTCACGTTACGCTCAGCAAAACCGACATCGAATCTAACAAGAATATCCCCTCAGCTTCTATCGGCGAAGTTCGTACAACACAGTAGTATTTCTAATTCTCTCATACCTATCAATTTAAAAAATATAACGATTCTTTAATAAACGATTCAGTTCATGCTGAATTCTTTACATCCATAAACCGCTGGGAGTTTCTTATGGTTAGCGCAGGAATTGAAGCGATGAATGTTTTTGCTGGCACCACATTTTTGGATGTGGAAAAGCTTGCACAACATCGCGATTTGGATAGAACACGATTTGAAAATTTAATGATGAAGGAGAAAAGCCTTGCCTTGCCTTATGAAGATCCAATTACGTTTGCGGTGAATGCAGCCAAACCTATTATTGATGCGTTGAGTAAAGAAGAAAAAGATCGTATTGAAATGGTGATCACCTGTACGGAATCCAGCTTCGATTTTGGCAAATCCATGAGCACCTATTGTCATGACCTATTGGGACTAAATCGCAATTGCCGTTTACTGGAAGTAAAAAATGCTTGTTTTTCAGGGGTGGCTGGTTTTCAGCAGGCTATCAATTTTATTTTGGCGCAGGTTTCACCTGGTGCAAAAGCATTAGTTATAGCTACCGATATTTCACGCTTTTTGGTGGAAAAGGGTGGCACTGCATTATCTATGTCATGGTCCTTTGCAGAGCCTAGCAGTGGAGCAGGGGCGGTGGCTATGTTAATTAGTGAAACACCTTACGTATTTCAGATTGACCCGGGAGCTAACGGCTGTTACGGCTATGAAGTCATGGATACCTGTCGTCCTTCAACCGATAGCGAATCCGGTGATTCCGATTTGTCGTTACTTTCCTATCTCGATTGCAGTGAAAACGCATTTCTGGAATATCAGAAAAGAGTGAAGGGCGCCAATTACGCCGAGAGTTTTGCTTATCTCGCTTATCACACACCTTTTGGTGGAATGATAAAAGGCGCGCATCGAAATTTAATGCGCAAATTAGTTAGAGCTAAGCCTGCGGACATAGAAGAGGACTTTCAACGTCGAATGATTCCAGGCCTGACATATTGTCAACGCGTGGGCAACATTATGGGTGCGACTGCGATGATGTCGCTAGCCAGTACAATCGCAAATGGGAATTTTGAAACACCACAACGAATCGGTATTTTTACTTATGGTTCAGGTTGTTGCTCTGAATTTTTCAGCGGTGTCGCAACTAAAGAAGGACAAAAACGTATTCAGGCGATTCAAATTAAAGAACAGTTGGATAGACGATATGAATTGTCTATGGATGATTACGAAAATGTGCTTATTGGTAGCAACGCTGTGAAATTTGGTACGCGCAATGTCGTGCTGGATAGCAGCTTTATACCACAAGCCAGAAAAGCTCACGGACGAGAAATTTTATTTTTGAAAGAAATTAAAGAATACCACCGGATTTATGAATGG
>Ga0247741_1002004_pt1 | contig 11325 bp, 9 predicted proteins | sample UWRJL213509R2_FD_180945 | JGI IMG/M metagenome (GOLD analysis project Ga0247741, IMG submission 180945) | Plant litter microbial communities from Arlington Agricultural Research Station in Wisconsin, United States - UWRJ-L213-509R-2 | ecosystem: Environmental > Terrestrial > Plant litter >...
ATTGGCGAAATTGCTTTGCCTGAGCGAGGAGTGGATCTTGAAGAAGGTCGCTGACTATGATGATGAGAAATCGCGGATCGCGGAGATCTTTGAGCATGTCAACGAGGCGAGAATCCAGTTCGGGGTGCGTAACACATTTTTTCGACGTGTGGTATCTGATTGCAATTTCTCTGTTTAGCTCGAAACCGATCTCCGCATCTTCAAGGTCGTCCATGCGATTGAAGAGGTCCACAGGGTATGTAACCTCGACCTTGAACCTGGCACCGTACTAACCTCCCCGAAGAGATCTCTCTTAAAGGATCTTCAGCCGTCCGATCTTGCCGACCACAAATATCATTTGGAGGGAGCGAAGAAGGAGGTACTGCGACGCTCAGTCTGCACTCATGGGACTCGCAAACGTCTGCTGAACGACATCGTCACCTGGGCTGAAGGATCAACCTCGGAAACCATCTACTGGCTTTTTGGTCCCGCCGGCTCAGGAAAGAGCACCATCGCGCATACTATCGCACGTCGCTTCGAGTTGGTCACAGCCGATGACCCAATTGTTTTGGGAGGCAATTTCTTATGCTCGCGGCTATTCGAGGAGACAAGAACCGCCACCTGCATTGTTCGTACGATCGTTTATCAGCTCGCTCTTAAGTGCAAGCCATTCGCCGATGCTCTAACCCATTCCGGGAAGTTTGATACCATCAACCAGAGCCCCCGCGCTCAGCTCGAGGGCCTGCTCGTCGAACCATGGAAAGCATCCGAAACCACGCGGCTTGCAAGTTCATCGACACCGCAACCACAGTACCTCATCGTCATTGATGCTCTTGACGAAATTGATGGAACTGGCGGGTCCGAGTTCTTGCACGACCTTCTCAATGTCATCAACGAAAATCGCCTAAAGGGTCTCAAATTCTTCGCAACTAGTCGGCCGGACCCTTCCATCGTCTCCGATGTAAACGCCTTTAGAGACAAGCAACTCTACCGTCTCGAGAAAGTACCTGTTGAAGAAGCCCAAGGGGACATCAGGCTGTTCCTATGTGCAAGTGTTCCAAATGCTCCCAATGTCATTATAGATCAAGTTGTGAGTCTGGCAAATGACTTATTCATCTATGCTGCGACTATCCTGAAGTACTTGGATGGCCATGAGCCCGACGAGAAAGTTGAGCTCTTAGTTGAGCTCCTTTCCAGGTTAACGTCCGCGAATCCGCGAATGTCGACAACAGGGACATCTTTGCTGGATGAGCTATACCATCAAGTCCTCAAGGGTACATTTTCGAATCTTCAACCACTCATCCATCAGCGCCGCCTCCAACTACTCCACACTTTTGTCGGCACGGCAGAGCGTACATCTACTTCTACTGCTGCCAATATTTGCACTTCTACAAACATCACTGCTTACAGGCAAGGCGCTGATGCTGTTCTTAGAGGACTTCACGCTGTTCTCTATACCGAAAACGACAAAGTCCTATGGTACCACAAATCGTTCCCCGACTTCCTGTTAGACCAGGGTCGGTCAAAGGAATTTTGGTGTAATCAAGTTGAAAACGATCAACGTCTGACGATCTCCTGTTTCCGGGTCATGAAGGAAGGGCTGCGATTCAATATCGGGAACATTGAGTCTTCATTTATATTTGATGGCGATAATCCAACACTCTCAGATGCTATCAAGAACAACATCTCTTCGACACTGAGCTATTCTTGCCGCAACTGGGATCGGCACCTCTCCTCCATCCCATCGTCCACCTCCGGTCCCGTCCACAAAACCTTGTCGGAATTCCTGAGCCTTCGCGCCATATTCTGGATCGAATCTATGAACCTGTTGGGGTCAAGTGGTCTATGTGAGCGAATGCTACGAACGGCATCTAAGTGGGTTGCAAACGTGAGTCCCACCTTGCCTGAATATCTTGTGATGACCTGACCCAATTGCATAGACGGACTCTGGATTAGCCAAACAATTTGCTGAGGCTGCTACTTTTGCAGTATACTTCAGTGCAAGTCCTGCTGTATTGTCAACGCCACACCTCTACGTCTCTGCACTTTCGACATGGCCAGGAGAGTCGGAACCCTGCCAGGGGTGGAGGAGCCGCTTCCCTGGAATTCCGACATTTACCAACGCTTCGCGAAGCGGTATATCTTTGATGAACCTTAAGGTGGGGAGTCCAGTCAAGTCGGTCGCATTTTCGACGGATGGTACGCGCATCGTCTCTGGCTCAGACGACAGATTGGTGCGGGTGTGGGACGCGTCGACGGGCAAGCAGCTGAATGTGCTGAACGGCCACACTTCGTCGGTTTTCTCGGTCGCATTTTCGACGGATGGTACACGCATCGTCTCTGGCTCATACGACGAATCGGTGTGGGTGTGGGACGCGTGGACAGGCAAGCAGCTGAATGTGCTGAACGGTCACACTGAGTTGGTCTTCTCTGTCGCATTTTCGACGGATGGTACGCGCATTGTCTCTGGCTCAGACGACAAATCGGTGCGGGTGTGGGACGCGTCGACGGGCAAGCAGCTGAAGGTGCTGAACGGCCACACTGAGTCAGTCAACTCGGTCGCATTTTCGACGGATGGTACACGCATTGTCTCTGGCTCATATGACGAATCGGTGCGAGTGTGGGATGTGCCGACGGGCAAGCAGATGAATGTGCTGAACGGCCACACTAAGTCGGTCAACTCGGTCGCATTTTCGACGGATGGTACACGCATCGTCTCTGGCTCACACGACGAATCGGTGCGGGTGTGGGACGCATGGACAGGCAAGCAGCTGAATGTGCTGAACGGACACAGTTGGTCGGTCAACTCGGTCGCATTTTCGACGGATGGTATGCGCATCGTCTCTGGCTCAGACGACAAATTGGTGCGGGTGTGGGACGCGTCGACGGGCAAGCAACTGAATGTGCTGAATGGCCACAGTCGGTCGGTCAACTCGGTCGCATTTTCGACGGATGGTACGCGCATTGTCTCTGGCTCAAACGATGAATCGGTGCGGGAATGGGACACGTTGACGGACAAGCAACTGAATGTGCTGAACGGCCACACTGAGTCAATCTACTCGGTCGCATTTTCGACGGATGGTATGCACATCATCTCTGGCTCAGACGACAAATCGGTGCGGGTGTGGGATGCATCGACGGGCAAGCAGCTGAATGTGCTGAACGGCCACACTAAGTCAGTCAACTCGGTCGCATTTTCGACGGATGGTACGCGCATTGTCTCTGGCTCATACGACGAATCTGTGTGGGTGTGGGACACGTCGACAGGCAAGCAGCTGAATGTGCTGAACGGCCACACTTCGTCGGTTTTCTCGGTCGCATTTTCGACGGATGGTATGCGCATCGTCTCTAGCTCAGACGACGAATCGGTGCGGGTGTGGGATGCATCGACGGGCAAGCAGCTGAACGTGCTGAACGGCCACACTTCGTCGGTTTTCTCGGTCGCATTTTCGACGGATGGTACACACATCGTCTCTGGCTCAGACGACAAATCGGTGCGGGTGTGGGACGCGTCGACGGGCAAGCAGCTGAATATGATGAACGGCCACAGTTGGTCGGTAAACTCGGTCGCATTTTCGACGGATGGTATGCACATCGTGTCAGGCTCAAACGATGAATCGGTGCGGGTGTGGGACGCGTCGACGGGCAAGCACCTGGATGTACTGAACGGCCACACTGAGTTGGTCAATTCGGTCGCATCTTTGACGGATGGTACGTGCATCGTCTCTGGCTCACACGACAAATCAGTGCGTGTGTGGGATATGCGGCCTCACTACATTAGGGAGCAGATCAACGATCCTAGCCCTGGATACACTGGATGGCTTCTTTCCACAGACGGACACGTGTACCTCATGTTTGTCCCACTTGATGCACGGTTGCCCGACTCTTTCAATATCCTTACTATACCTCTCTCCGCTGCTTCCTCTGTTGATTTCACCAATGCAACCATTGGGCCTCAATGGCGTGATTGTTACCGTCCATAGCCCCACCACTCCATTTTTACCCCCCTCTCACATTCATATAGTTGTAGATACACTACTCATTCACCATCCGTTATCATTGAATTTATTCCTTTGCCTATATTTTAACAATTTATGGTTCCTTTTCCAGCTCTTTTATCTATTGCAGCACCCCACTAGTCTTCCGCAATCTCGGTATGTACATTTCTCTTAGCACGTATTCTCAGGCAACGCAGGACATCCTGCGAGTGCTATGAAAGGTTCACTGATTAAATTCCTGCAGATGAGACAGGCCTAAAAATTTTGCATGCTCTAAGTATATCCGCTCAGGGTACCACATGAAATTGTGAGATTGCTAGTCTAGTTTGCGGGGCGACAGGCAATCTTGTCTATTAGTGTGTGTATGAAATATCCATCACATGTACCAGGAGCAGGCGACGGTGAGATTGATCGTTGATAGTACTGTTAGTCTAAGTACACACCATATCGACCGTTGCCAACCAACCACATTCCATAACGCCGACCAAACTAAAGATAAAGAGACTACGGTGTCAGTATATTACCCCTTCTGTCCAACGCATTTTTCAGTCCCTGCGATAGCGGCAGCGTCTGTTTGAGCAGCTGTATGACACATCAGTCATGATATTGAGTAAGGGAGAAGCCAAAGACGCATGTCCAAACATACTCGCTGCCTTGAAAGGATGCTCGAGGTCGCCCTCTACCTTTTGTCAGAAGATGTATATTTTGACGGGCTTAGCGTTGTAGAGGTTTTTTATGCCTATGAGTCCTTGAATGAACTGGGGGTGGGTGAAGTGGAAATAGATGTGCATGATGCCCATGAGTCATGGCAGTACCCATATAGGCCGAACAGAGCTGTTGAAGGGAGTAATGAGCTTGGAAATGGACACGAGCTTCGAAGGGAGAGTGAGTGAGGAATGAGCGCTTGAGCTGGAACACTCAAACGAGCCATAGGCGATGGAGGCTCCCTGTGTCACTGTGGCAAGAATGAACCTGTCTGGTCGTTCTTGCGTTTAAGTGAGCACGTTGCTGTCCTCGAAGGGTATATTCAAGCCACTGGAGCACCGTGATGCAAGAGGGAAGCCACTAGTTCAGGTGGGCTTTGGCTCAGATGTGGGAAGGCATCCGAATTTACAGCACTGTGAGGCTGAAAGTGTTGCAAATTAAGGGAGAGTAAGCTCTATGATGTCAGACATTCTACTATGTGTTAACGTCGACGTTTATTACTACGCACATTTAGACATTTCCTTCCACTGGACAGGCTTCGAACTCCATTCCGACAGAGACCTTTACCCAGTCGTAGTCTTGTAAAATTTACCGAGTCGGTTCTACCCTCTGAGGGTTAGTAAGTTGTACGGCCGTAGGTCTTGTTGAAACTTTAGTTCCAAAGATCGTAGATTCAACTTGCACCAGTTACTGGTCCGCCCCCAGACGCGAACACTGCTGTTGGCCAAATCTGTTGTGAATTGGCTACTTTCGAGGTAGAAGTGGTAGGAGAGGTGTTCGAGATTTTCCCAAGGGAGCAAGATGTCCAAAATTATGGAAGGGTACCGCACGGAGATCGAAAGATGCGTTAAATGAAGAAATCTCTCCTGGGGGGAAGTCTATATCGTCATTTCGTTTTCTGGTCGTTAAAATCAAAGACAATTCACGAAGGTCGCAAAAATTTCCTTCATCCCAGTGCGACAGCCACCAACAGAAGCTATCGCTATGGATAACGAGAGACAGAGAGGAAGTGCTTTGCAATATCTTTTTGAAAAGCGAATTCAGATCGTAATTGAGCGGGTCCAGCTCAATTTCAGGTTTATCGCATATCTCGACTTGCAGTCCTTTGAAGTGGTTGCGTTCAAAAATAAGTAATGTTTGTCAAGTTTTCGAAGGTTTTCAGAAGCCACACTTTTATTTGAGCGCAGTCGACGTAAGCAGAGCTCCAAAGAGCCGGGGTATGAGTGGCAATGTCCTGCAAAACTTTGCATACTTGAGTGAGACGAAAGGAAGTGCGGGACATGTGTCTGTCCATTGCAAATGAGCAACAATCTTGCGCTGCGGTCAATGTAAGCTTACCGAAGTGGATCCGAATGGGTAAATCCAGGGTTGTTGTGGGCATTCAGAGTCCATGGTCATAGTGGCGCCTCAGGAGGGAATGGGTCTTGATCATAGGGCCTGGGACCAGTCCTGACCTTGCAAAAGGTCCCAGGGCAAATACTTTAAGCTTTAAGACGAGATTTGGCATGTATACTTATTGAAGAGCGGCTCTTCATGATTCCTAAACTTCTTTCAGAGTAACATGAACTGCCGAGACATTCAACGATTATATATTATTTGGATCTAATCTATGTTCGATGGACGCACCCGACATTTGGTGTATGGTACTGCATGGTAGGCGCGGTCGCCAAGTGGCAGCTTTGACCAGATCGGCATTTCAAATATTGCTAATGCCAGAAATTTGTTCTTCAGTATCTAGAGGCGTATTTGTACGTTAAAACTGGTTAATGCACTCCAAGGGGGCTATGTGGCCCTTACCTTCAGGCAGTCAAAAACGTGATTCAGTACATTTCTTCATTGTAACCACGAACGTCCATATCAGGAACAATGTCGACGCAATATCTTGGGCCTTGGTTATTTCAGTCGAGCGGGTGACTAGTACCATCGCCTAGAATCAAAACTCGTCTTTGCAATCGAACAAACAAAAGCTGAAAATTTGATCAAGTTTCGGACGGCGGCAGACACTCGATTGAGATGATACGTCGAATACGATACCGTAGATATCCCAAAGGTCAGGGATATACTCGAAATACATGTCCTCGCCCATATGGACGGGCAGCATTGCACGCGAGTATCCAAACGAGATCGACTATACAATTTCTCAATGGCCGCAGTGGCTCGTGTCAAATTTATGATACCCTGGTCTTGCTTGGGTCGTGGAAGTTCAAGGAGCAGAAGTAGGAGATAGCCACAACTATTTCAGTCGAAATGTGTCGTGTGTCGTGTGTCGTGCCACCATCCCCGACGAAGAGGACGAGGACCCAGCCAGCTCCGAACAAGCATCCAGTCCAGGATCCGGATACTGGCAAGGTCGAAACCCAGCAACAAGGACAAGATGCACCTCCATATCCAGAGATGGAGTTTCGGTGTACGGCGGAGTACCTAATTCACCCAATGTGAATAGATTCGAGTTGACCTTCACGTTCAAGCTGATGTGAGCACAGCCGAATTCAAATTGCGGCGTAGGACTACTTACTAAGTACGATCATGTGACTGGGTGTGCCTTGAGCTCGGCACTCTAACTATGCTTCCCTCAATCCCTTTCTCTTCGCCCATCCCTCTCTGACAGCTCTACTCCCAACACTGTTGATATAACCCCAGCTGCACGTTGCTGAATCCCATGAACTTAAATCCTGGATGCTGTAGCAGTAGCAACCGTCGATGGAAATGGTTCCACTGAACTTTGCGGTGTTTGGCAGGATGCATTTCCTCCTTTCAACATTACTTTTGTGAAAATACGCTACGCACTATGTAAGAATACATCTATATCGAAGGAAAGTCTCTGATCTGTATAATAGTAAACACAAGAATGCTCGTTCGAAGCGAGTTTTAGATACTCGGCAACCGAAGGAAGTTGAGGACGCCATCTTCGTGAATGGTACACACAGCGGTTAGGTGCTCAATTCTGTCATGAAAGAACTGGTGCGTGCTCTCGAAATATAGTCTGAATTATAATAACTTCTCTGTTTTAAAGCGACCGCATGCCATCGCGTTCAAGAAAACGAATCCATTTGACGCAAACTCCACATCCAGTGCATCATTGGAATTCTGGGCCTCAAAAAACGATATCTCACTGTGTTTGTCGTAGGACAGACAACAGAAAGCGGCCCCATGGTCTGACTTTTGTCCGGATGTTCTATGGAAGGTGCTCGATATGACTGAAGTCGGTGTGGAAAGTTGGGTCGGGATGGCAGAATTCAAGGTATGTCTGTCGCTCCTCTGCAACTTTTATCGGGACTAATTATGTGGATTAGTCACCGAAATCCATACCTGGCCATAAGCACTTCGCTTCAGAGCTGTTCGATATGCATCCTCGCTTCATCCAACTAAAATCCATGCTGACCGATTTCTTCAACGGCGAATTGACTGAATCTATATGTCTCCCGGGCATCGAGCACGTAATCAGCGTGACCTACGCACCCACAACTCCTACTCTCAACAGCGCTTCTGGCGAAGGCGTATCCTCACTATCAAAAGTTCACATCCGAACGTATACTCCGTTCGTCTGGTACCAGGATACCCCGCGTGGAGCTCGTACCGATGGGTCCTTCTCTCGACTTGGCTCTCCGTCGTCATCAGCCTGCCGATCTGGAGCTCTTCAAACAGGCCGCGAAACGACCCAAACTCAAGAAAACGGACGTCGAGAAGGGGTTGGGGAAGAAGAAGAAGAATATGGAAGTCGATGATATGGGAGATCTGCGTGATCGTGTACATATTGCCAAGCAGGATCTGGGCAAGTTGCAGATGGGGAAAATGAAGGGTTTGAAAGCGGGTGCAGACGACATGGATATAGAGGACGATGGCTTTGCCAGTCCACCGAAGCGGCGCCAGGAAGCTTGAGTATTGTTAATCTTCCTGAGCTCTTCAAGAAGAGCAACTTCAGATCGTCGTCTGCCTCCCACGTCTATCCTCGTGAGCAGGCATTTCTGTCGTCCGATGACTATGGACGCTGACTCCTGGAAAAAATTCCCTGTAGCCGAATGGACTACTGCATCAGAAAGCTTGTATGGAGTTGCGGACCTTGACTCTGCGGATGGCTTGGACCTGGTTAAAGAGGCACTGACCTCTCTGGTATGCCTATGCCTTGAGATGCACTGGGTGTATTCTAACCATTCATTCTTGCAGGTCCCGGATTCCAAGACTCGGTTGGCTTTCATTCACAATCCATCAATACCTCAAAGTCCCCACAGTAGACCACGAGCACCCGTGTCCTGACTTCTCTCTCACCTCCACACTCGCGAGCTTCTTTCCAACGCTACACCGTCTCTTTTACTCTCTGTGAATGGACGCGTCATCGAAGGCAATGACTTCCTAACTGCTGACTTCAGAGGACTGGAGGACTATGAATTCCGAAAGCGCGCCGAGCCTGTATGGCTAGCTTTGACTGATATCTCTCAATCACTGGTAACAGACAAGATTCTTGCTGCCGATGTCGGCTTGATGGCTGCCTCTGTGTTAGCCGCTAGCCAGCAGGCCGACCCCAGCGTGATCGGGTTGTTCGATGCGCCTCCCAAACCACGACAGAGAGGCTATGAGCTCCTAGAAGGCCTTCATACGGCCTTCAAGATTGGAGATAATTCGACCGCATTGTATCACATCGCAGTGTTGTTGGATCCGCTGAGCGAAACGGGGCAGAAGTGGTCTAGTATCTTGAAGGTAGAAGTACCCTTTTTCTAGCCTTGTTTGATGCCTAACCGTCTTCTCCGTAGTGGCTATCGAATATCCCAGATACTTATATAGACCTTCCTCTAAACCCTGGCCGCTATACCGATGTAAGCGCATTGGTCTCTTCGAAGACATTTCATCTCGGTTCGCGTGCATTTCTTGTCTCTACTTCTGAAGGCTCATTAGACGCTCCAGATTCAAATTGACATTTAAATCTGAAAAGTCCGATCCCAAATCATTGGCCAACCTTGATCAGGGTATGTTATCCTTTCTTCCCGTTGTCGACATGTGTTTTCTCATCAAACTCTGCCTCAGACCTAATAATCTACAAGAACAACTTGAAGTCCGAATTGTGAGTGCGCCTTAGCGTAGTTCTCAAATTCTTGTTTACTCACGGAATATTAGTACTCCCTACATGAGGATTGGCTATGGGTAAGTCGGTGCTTTTCCATATCCCTTCATGAAACCTGATTCGTATATTCCAGTGTGAAACATGGTGCAGCAAGGACCGTCTGCACAAAACTAAAACGATCGATCTCTGTCAAAACCCGTTGATCGTGCGTCCCCTCCCATTCATTGTTTACAACAAATGACCTCTGATGCCTACCCATTCGACAGAAAGGTCCCAAACTTGACCGTGCTCGTCGGATCCCGGATTGGGAACAATATGATTCGGAGATTGCGCAGTTTGCAAGGGAACTGGTGGCGGAATGCAAAATTCACTTCGGATGGCAACCGCAGACACCGATGTCCTAGTAGGAGCAGGACCAGGTGCAGCTAATGCGGAGAAGGGTACGAGTGGAGGAACAACCAAACCAGAAGCGGTGAACATGAAGGACGATCAGGCATCTACACCTGCGCGGGATGAGCTTTTAGTTAGTATCTACTTCGCATAAATGTTGTAATTAATAATACATGCAACATTGAGATTCGCGTGCTAACATCAGGTCCTATCGGACAACGTCAGCACCGCTACTTGGCCGATCAAGTGACAAGTGGCTACGCCAGGCTATAACATCAGTTACCTGTTCTGGGGCTATGGCGAAAGCAATACCTGGAAAGAGAAGGTGGGCTTATCCAAATCGTGTCACCCAATGCATTGACTGCTTGAATTCGGATGAATAGGGCGTTTTGACGCTGATAGTGAATATTTCTAAAGTATTTTTTTCAAATCTAAGGCGTATGGAGTCTAAAGTTGCCATTGTCGCGAAATAATAGGCAACCCTGTCTTAATTATTCCGTCAATACTGTGCTATACGAGATGAATGAGTATATGGATAAGTCTGTTGGTGGGATAGAGTCCATGGGATTGGTATCTAGAGGGAAAGCGAACGGCTAAAAACAACAAGGGATCCAGAGTTATGAACTACATTACACCGCTGATAATGTCGAAGCTGTTATATTAAATCATATCAGTTCTTCTACCTATATGAGGTCGGGGGGTCATCATGTTACCCATAGTTATCCACAGGTACTTAGCTATCGGCTGCAGATTATCTGGACTTGGGAAATATCGATCATCCTCATAGACCTGGCTTGCTCTTCCTGACGCACTATCATCTCTATACAGCGCATATGGAGCATTAAGACTGGCGGTACTCGGGTCCAACAAATCGTCATAGTTGGTGCGTTGTAGAGGTGTCAGGACGGAGGTACATATGGATGCTTCCTTCGAGTGCCAAGGAACGGTGCCGGTTGTAGGAGCCATCGCAAACTCGGACGAAGGACCCTTGGGATTCTTCATGACAACACAGACCCCAATTATGGCGCTGATGATGACGATAGCGATACCGCCTGCTACACTGCCAATGATCAATGGAATGTTCGACTTTGATCCCGAGCTACTGTCCGGGTTGCCGTTGTTAATGTTCGAAGGGGAGCCATTGTCACCGCCAACAACAGAGTCGAGGCCAACACTAGCAGGGAGACCAACGGCAGC
>Ga0247741_1002005_pt1 | contig 11324 bp, 11 predicted proteins | sample UWRJL213509R2_FD_180945 | JGI IMG/M metagenome (GOLD analysis project Ga0247741, IMG submission 180945) | Plant litter microbial communities from Arlington Agricultural Research Station in Wisconsin, United States - UWRJ-L213-509R-2 | ecosystem: Environmental > Terrestrial > Plant litter >...
GCATCGGGACCGGACAAGGCGAGATTATCAGCATCCAAAAGCCTGGTCTATTTCAGCAAGTCATACCGACGAATGTCATCGGGGCGCTCAGATCAATGGCAACGGATTGTGAAAAGACTCACGAAGAAGTGATGGGGCGCTTCGAAAGCTTGCCAAACACATACTTTCGGCTGAATGTTGAACATGGAATGCAGGACATCCGGCTTTCCGAATGGGAGAAACTCACGGATGTAGAGGCGCATACGGCACAGTATATGAAGAAACGAGAAGTAGAAGAGAAGCTTACTTTGTTGGCAGCTGCCATCAGAAATCCGAGAGGACAACTCGCAATTGCACAATTTGGTATGACAAAGAGCTCTCATGAAAGTGAACTGTGACTCAAATCTTGCCAGTTGCTCCTGGGCCTCCACTTGGATCCAAGCATCACATCAAAGAGCGCAAGCTCTGCCCATGCCCAGTTGCATCCTTTATTGGACGATTGGATATTCTTGCTAAGATGCAGGGATATTATGACTCAAATCCTGAATCTCGTCATGTCTTTGTGTTGCATGGCCTTGGTGGTTCTGGAAAAAGCCAACTGGCTTTCAAATTCTTGTATGAATGCCAGGCTAGCAACCGGTATGCTTCAATAGGTTTATCTACTACTATGTCTTGTAGCTTATCAAAATATTATTTCAGCTTCTCGGAGATCTTTTATGTTGATGCTACCAATGAGCAGACACTTCAAGCAGATCTCAAGGCCATCACCCCTGGTAGTGCTGAGTGGTCTGTGGATGCAACTTGGTGCTGGCTTGCAAGTCAAGATAGAGAAACATGGCTTCTCTTCTTTGATAATGCAGATGATGTGCAGTTGAATCTTGGAAGATTCATACCTCCATTTGGAAACACCCTGATCACAACAAGAAATCCACAGCTCTGTACACATGCTGGTGTAGGTGCAGATTCAAAAGTAGAGGGAATGCACTGTGAAGATTCAAGAGCCTTGCTTTTGTATCTTTCTCGAGCAGAACCAAGCGATGAGAACAAGAAACTTGCAGAACTCATTGTTGTGGTGTGTTCTATATTTTATTATTATTATTACAAATGTTCTAAAAGATTAAATCAAACTATAGGATCTCCATCACTTTGCTCTGGCAGTCTCACAAGCAGGCTCTTTTATCCAGAGCTGTCCAACAACCCTTAAGAAATATCACCAACTATATCAAACTGAACGTGACAACCTGCTTCAGAATCAGGAGGTCCAAGGGCAAGATCAATATGGATTGGCTGTCTATGCAACATGGAGCCTCAGCTATAAAAAACTCAACATATCTGCACAGTCTTTTCTGCAAATCTGCTCTATACTTCATCATGAAGGGATCTCAGAAGAAATGTTTAAAAAGGCAGCATTGTGTCAAGATCGACTGGGGGACTCAGATCTACAGAAAGATGTGACACAGCTGTTGAATCAAATAGGAAAACAGGATTTACAGTGGAATTCCTTGGTCTTTCTCAAGGTCATCCAGCAGCTCACTTCCTATTCCCTCATTGATTTTGATCAACAAAACAACTTCTACATTATTCATCCACTGGTACAACACTGGAGTCACACCACTATCGACACTAACAAATATTATCTGCAGAAATGCATCCTCACTATCATTGGATTATCTATCTCCTGGAAATTCAAAACTGAGGACTACAAATATCGACAATCACTTTTGCAACATATCACTAACTGCATGATTTCACTCAGACCAGAGGATATTAATTTATCAATTGCATCCAAAGTTGCATTTGTTTATTATGAACAAGGACAATGGAGGAGTGCTGAGGCTCTTGAGGTTGTGGTCATGGAGAAGACAATGCAGCTGCTAGGAGAGGAGCATCCTGACACCCTCACAAGCATGGCCAACCTTGCAGCAACATATAGAAACCAGGGCCATTGGAACGAGGCAGAAGCACTTGAGGTGGTGGTCATGGAGAAGACAAAGCAGCTGCTAGGAGATGAGCATCCTGATACTCTCACAAGCATGGCCAACCTTGCAGCAACATATTGGAAGCAGGGCCATTGGAAAGAGGCAGAAGCACTTGAGGTGGTGGTCATGGAGAAGACAAAGCAGCTGCGAGGAGATGAGCATCCTGATACCCTCACAAGTATAGCCAATCTTGCAGTAACATATAGGAACCAGGGCCATTGGAAGGAGGCAGAAGCACTTGAGATGGTGGTCATGGAGAAGACAAAGCAGCTGCTAGGAGAGGAACATCCTTCTACTCTCACAAGCATCGCCAACCTTGCAGCAACATATAGAAACCAGGGCCATTGGAAGGAGGCAGAAGCACTTGAGGTGGTGGTCATGGAGAAGACAAAGCAACTGCTAGGAGAGGAGCATCCTGATACCCTCACAAGCATGGCCAGTCTTGCAACAACATATTGGAACCAAGGCCATTGGAAGGAGGCAGAAGCACTTGATATGATGGTCATGGAGAAGAGAAAGCAGCTGCTAGGAGAGGAGCATCCTGACACTCTCACAAGCATGGCCAATCTTGCAGCAACATATTGGAACCAGGGCCATTGGAAGGAGGCAGAAGCACTTGAGGTGGTGGTCATGGAGAAGACAAAGCAACTGCTAGGAGAGGAGCATCCTGACACTCTCACAAGCATGGCCAGTCTTGCAGCAACATATAGGAACCAGGGCCATTGGAAGGAGACAGAAGCACTTGAGATGGTGGTCATAGAGAAGAGAAAGCAGCTACTAGGAGAGGAGCATCCTAACACCCTCACAAGCATGGCCAATCTTGCACACACATATTGGGATCAAGGTCGCTTGGAGGAGGCCGAGGCTCTTGAGTTATTGGTAATGGAGAAGAGGAAGCAGGTGTTGGGACCTGAGCATCCTGATACTCTTAAGGCTATGGAGAGCCTCATGTGCACTTACAGGGACCAGGGCCGCTTAGAGGAAACAGAGGCGCTTGAGACACTAGTGACGGAGATACGCAAAACAACGAATGGATTATAAGAGATGACAGGAAAGATCACCCTGTCCAGGCCAGCATGGCATATTCAAGTCGTATTAATGAAGTGAATAGAGCTCCAGCGCCTGTTGATTAGGAATATACTATTAGTTTTGATTGTAGGGCTGAAAATAATGCAAAGAACATATCAAAGTTGCCAATAAAAAGTATCAACTAGCAGGTCGTGAATGTCAAGTACCACACTTGGAGCCGTATTTCCGCCATTCACCCGTCAACCAACGTCTACCAGCGGGGCTGTAAAGATCGACTCAGTGTGGAAGGTGCGTGCGTTCACGGCTCTGCAGATGGGTGAAATAGAGTCTGAGGCCGCAACTAAGCCTAGGCAGCGGGGGTTACGATGTGAGTATGGCATTTCACTCGAAAACATGAAGTGAATATCATACCGATAGACCTGCGGGATCATGCAAAGCCACGTCTGCGGGTGAGTTCATCCAGCGCCCTCAAAACAATATGATGCACCCAACCGACCCAAAGGAAAAGTCGTCTGCCACTTCGACCAGTGCCCTTTATGCTCTAGGCCTAGGCATAGTTATCGTCTGAGAAAATATTATTCCTCGATAAGGTAGTCAGTGGTCGGCCTTGGAGGACTGTGCGTGGCATTGTAAGTGAGGAAGGTATCGTCCAGCAAACACGATTGACATACCATTATGTAGTGGCTGCTGAGGAAGGTCCACATGACAGGCCGTTGGTAGGTATTGAAGCTGTAACCAACGATGAGCACCGTTTCCGAGTAGGTTACTGAAAAAACATACCGCTAGATGTTTGAGGTTGGGGTTCAACGCAAAGTTCATGCGTAAGAGGGAAGCAAGGTGGACCGTCTTGGCGCGAAAGGCTCACACGAACCGCATCAGTCACGCCAAGCCTCTCGCTGATATCGACTCTTTCCGTCTCACCCATCCTTGCCAACCTAATGGACGACTGGGCACCACCTTACTAACCAACCACTGCCGACAGATCCTGGTGACTGTGTACTAGACTAGAGATGGGCACAAAATGTGAGACTTTGTTCAATGTCGACAGCTGATATTGTGGACTGACTTTGGTAGTTTCGTTTAGTACTACAACCATCTGAGCCACCAGCGCCGGGGCACGCGTTTCAGTACGGCGTGGACGTCTATTATCTGGTCCAATACTTCAGGAGCTTGGGTTGGTCCTGTACGCGTCGAATCGGAGTTAGCACGTTCACGCCAGACCGTCTCAACAGTGATGCCCCCATATCCTGGCACCTCACACTGGCAGGAACACGCTTGCTGATTTTGGGCTTCGAAATATCCGCACTCTGGAAAGACGTGGGGCAGTATCTCAGCTAGAGGCCCACAATTCCTCGGTAAGCATGTCTTCCAACAGTGATGGGGTGTCATTGACTTATTCGTTCAATAGATTCTTTATCCATTATCCGCCTATTCATCCCAGCTGAAGCTCATTACCGCAGATTCAAGCAGTGATCGCAACGTGTTCAATATCAATGACCTCTATTCACGGCGTACAAACTGCCAAGTTCCAACCACCAACACCGTCTAGTTCGAATTCTCCAAAGCGACCTCCACAACTGCGATGGTGCGCAAGCGACAAATACTAGGTTTTGTCGCGCCAATTTAACAAACGTATCAGATAACTTTAGCTACACCAAAACGTGAAACCTGTAGGTCGGCGGCGTTGGGTCTACAAGGTCATAGGTGAGGGACAAAGCAGATATCTGCCATTGTACCTGCTGATCTTGTCTGTTCAGCCTTCTCTGATTCTGAGTCCATCGCCTCCGTCAACTCCAGCCACACCGACACCTTTAACCTAACGGATGAAGCACGGACGGGCCTCATAATCCACCAACGGCACTGGCGCTACGGCGACGAGACCATCATCCTCCTCCAATCCGTAGTGAGACAACGTCGGCTGGCACTGCGAGTCGTTCTAAGACTGTGATGGGTGCGCTAGAGTGGTATGTCAGGACGGGAAGGCAGGGTCTTATGTGTTTATTCGGGCGCGTTTTGCATGTACGGAGAATACTAGCAAGTAAATGATGTATGGCCACATAATATTAATTCCTGATTCCCATGTGGTGACGCTTACCTAGCCAAAAATTTAACCTCGCTCGATAAAAATGCAGTGATACATGGCGAAGTTATAGGGCAGTAGAGTTATTCAGCAAGTAGCAGTCTGCCTCGGAAGGGTTCAAGAAGATGGATTTATCAGAACAATTGAAACAAACATCGGTTTCCCAAGATGTTGGAGAGGATATGCGAGTCATTCTGATAGAAAAACTTTCCATTGACGTTCCTATAAAATAATACATGTTCTGGGTGATACAAGGATACACACTCATCGGAAGGCTTGAAAAGAAAGAGTTTGTAATCCACAAATATCGCAAAAGGTTCAGAGTCAAGTGAACGAGCAATATAAGACTAAGGTACAGCGGATTTGTAGCGACATTCAAACACTGCAGAGCTCGAATTAGAGCGCGCGAGACCTTGTGACGTCAAATACATCAGCCGACTGTTGAAAAGTATGTTCAGTAACTTGATGAGTGGACCGACCAGATCTTGCCGTGCCACGGGGAGTTGAAAATATAACGCCTGCTGGCCGAGGGTGACAACCAGGAAGGATATTCGTCTTCAGAGAATGCAAATTGAGGCCATTGTGGAAAAGCTGGTCGAAGCCGAATACGTCGTCAATTTGGGCGTAAGTAGTGGTGTGGGCCTCGATCGATACCGGGATGTTTCAACAGCGCCCGAACACTGCCACCAGGTACGACCAGAGGGAGGATGCGGCGCACATGTCGGTCTGGCTAGTGAGGGGTCCCCCAAATGGGATTCGCCGAGGTCAGAGGAACGACGTATCGTCCGATTTGCAGGAGCCGCAACGATAAAAGCAAAGATGTCTGAGTCGACCACTTCTAATGAGTGGGATACGCTAGAGTGGCTACGCTGTTGACGATAGCGAACTCCTTGGCTCTTTGGTTGTGTTCGGCAACCCCTGCGCAATGTACCCTTGGCGGGTCCGTCAATCAGGCCAGAGATCTAGACGACTCTAGTAGAGACGTCTTCGGCAGGTTCGACCTGGGAGGGACGATGAACGAGCGCGAGATGAGAAAGGGAGATCGGATTTGAAGGGAGTGGTCTCGTTCATCCCGATGCATCTACAATAGAAGGTCACGCCGGTGGTGGACCTGAATGCTGGGAGAAGGCGATGTGCTGTTGAAGTAGTCGGCGGAGAAGACGACAGCGAGCGAAGAGCTAGAACGGTGTTGATGACCTTGATCACATCGATGTCGCCCTCTGGACGGTATTGAAGAAGGGTAATGCAATGTCGAGGATCAGCAAGTGGCCTCTCCAGTCAGATATGCCAATATTGGGAGTTCCTGTTCTTTCTCAACTGGAACATCGCCTCTTCTGTTATGATCGGCGCTTGTTGATTGCGAAGGTGTGACCAGCTGGGTTCCAGAGGGAGTCGTCCAACGGCGGCTTCCGAAGTTCGGAATTTAACGGGATGGGCAGAATCTTGGCCAAGGCATAGGGAGGGGTTCGCGATGCTCCTCAGGAGCTAAGGACACAAGGAGCTCAGAGTAGGGCGTAGGCTGCACATTGTCGACGATGTTCCTCGAAATATGACCTCGAGGTGCGACCATAACAATACAGAAGTATTACGGTATGATCTCATATGTTCGTTCGTATGTTTGGGGTGTGCTGATACTGGTGGTTGAGCCTTCATGAACTTTCTTGATGTCGAGGAAGAGTGAGGCCTCTCAGCGGTGGTTATCGCTTGCGATGAACCAAACACGGTAGTCGCAAGTATAAATCACCTAAAAGCAAATATATAGGTCAACGATCGTAAAAGAATAAAATGAAATGAATAACCATACCTCCAGAGTGCACCAACAGGCATGGGACACACGAGGTACCAGTGAGCTGTGCCAAGAGGAATGACCAGAGCCGCCAGCACAAGTGAAACCCAAACAACGTTGTTAAGATTTGACCTCGACTGTGTTGGAGGACTCTGGGCAGCTCAACGAGTTTCGTCACAACCTCGAGCGCCTGCACTTCTTACTGCCGAGAAATCGAGCAGAATTCACGACAGTTGTTGCCGGCTATAAACGCCGAGGTCCGTACGCACACTCGCCGCCGACGGGCACAACCCACGTCGGTAAAGCACTCCTTTGAAGCTTCCTCGTCCAGGCCGCATATAGTGTAGGGAATGGCACCTAAGGCCTTGTGCGTGACATCAGGCTCTCGCCACGAACACGGGTCGAATTACGTGTCGAGGATCGAACCGTGATGGGTTGGTAAACCGTAGATGGGCACGAAGGTAACGCTAGGGTGTGCAAGTCTACTAAGAGGTCGATATGTCAATTATTGAAAAAGATAAGAGAGATGAGAGACCTACCGACAATGCAGACTGGCACCCAAAAGACAGTGCCCTGCGACCCAGCACCAACTTGGAACCACTGCTTGCTCAAATTTTGGATAAACGGTTGCGTTAAGGTCTATCGACGTACGCGCTGCTTGCAGACGACCTCCTGCAGGTGCCGTAGCAGAGAGCGCGGCAAAAGTAGAAGATACGGGCACTCCAGTAGTGGCGATGGACCTGGAGCTTTGCGAGTGCAGATTGGGCTCGAATGTGATTGGGGATCAGAGCCAGTGTTGGGCCCAGGCGAAGGGAGAGGCCAGGAGAGGCCAGGTCTCTCGGAAAGTACTTGAGCCAACGCGGAGCGCAGAACAAACGGACGACCCGCTATGGTATTCGAGTATTGAGTACAGAGTGCTGGGTTTCTGCAGATCCATTTGCGACTCCAAGAGTTGAAGAGGGGCAGAGTCAGACGTCGATGGACATTTCACCGAGTACGGAGACGTCGAGACTCGAGGAGGTAGTGAGCTTGACTGGAAGTTATCAGAGAATTAGATGGGGTTCAAAAGTGGACACAAAAGACGAACCTGGTGTACCAGACATCGAGATCATACTGAGGAAACTTTCTTACACCTTTTCTATGTCATCTCCAGCTAAGCTTCAGAGGCCATTTCGCAAGGACTGGGGTCACGGAGGGGAACATGGTTTAGGACACGAGGAATGGGACGAAGCGAAAGGATGGAGGTGAGAGTTCTCCGACAAGTGCTCAGGGAAGAAGGAGCGCATCAAGGCTTTGTTTCACACGATCCGCGTTTGTTGATCTGAAATCACTGAGGCCAAACTTATCACCAGCGCTGACCACGGCCAGCAATACGAAAATCCAAGGATGACTACTAAAACTGCTCTGCCAGACGAAGGAAGCAGGTCTGCTGTAGCTCGTATCCTTTCCTCGCATGGGATTACTGTAACTTTTCGAATCGAGGCCACCTTACGACGTCATCGTGCCCTCCCCCTCTGCTACTACGCTACTATTTGCAAAGAACACGTCAGCTTTGGACCTCCTCTCTCTAGCTCAGGTATGGCCCCTCCATCTCATTCTTATCGTGTGTCGCCGCTCATTTGAAGAATGTACCAGCTCTGGATCTCCTTCACTGGACTCTTGGCTCTTCAATTTGTGGCTACTTGGCTCTCCGTGGGTTTGGGACAAGTTGGGTACTGCATTAACTGGGGCTCAGGTATGTCCTATTCCTCCCAAACCCATTCTCGTATGTCTTTGCTGATTCAAATCCTCAGACCAACCTTTGATCCCGACGCGTATGATACCCGCACCAAATCTATCGTCCGAGTTCCTCGCAACTCGTTCCACCCACCCGTCGCAGTATAGGGCCGCATGCCTTCGCGTCAATCCTCGCTTCCCGCCCACACCTATCTGTCCACACCTCACTCATCCTGTACTCCTTCCGCAAGCCAAAGCCCGTCCGAATCCGTGTGTTCGTCAACCGTCGAGAGGCAGCAAGTGCTTCGGACTCGCGAGGTTCCTTTTCCACCACTATCATGGCCGATAGACCTTGCTCACAGCTCTTGTCTACATTTTCTCTCGACTCTGTCAGCGCGTTCGCGTCACTGTCCCACCTCCCGATGTTTCTGACATCCGAACCAAAATCTACCCTCCAGCCTCACTACAGGCTCGCCGTATTCATCGTACTCCTGTCCTAGAAGACACTTACTCTCCTCTCCTCAGAGTGGGCCTCCCCTGCTCTACGAAACAACTTGTGACTTGCGATCACTCTTCACCTGAACACGACCTCTAATGAGGGATAAAGACCGGAATGGCTCTCATTTCTACGGTGGCGTTTTTGGGTTAGGGTTAGGGTCGGTGTCTGACATCCTAAATCACAGGTGTGTTCTCTTTTTCACATTAATTCTATGTCACTGGGTTGCTGATTCGAGTTTTAATCACTATAGGCTGCATAAAATTCGACCATCCGCGTCAGGTGTCGATCGACGGTACCACATCCATGTCCCAACGCGTCTCACGGACCCACTCCTCTCCTCTTCCCTTCATTCCTCTTCACCTGGTTCCCACCCTTCTTTCTCAATATATGTCCGTCGGTGTCACCTAGACCAAATCTGGAGACTGGCCCTCTGGCCCATCCATACCTAGTTCTTCAGTCGGAAGCGTTCGAGCAACTCGTGTCTTCAACTCTGCCTTGAAATGGCCCGATATATTCTGCCGGTCGCAAGTGCAGATGCAGAATGGATAGCGCATCGAAAAGCTACAATATTGGATCGAATTGGTTTCCTGCGGCTACCGACTATCGAGACGAATACCGAATACTGAATACCCGTGCACTGCTGCATTGTAAGTCCTCTTCCTCTTCCTCATCCACTTCTCTTTCTCCGCTCTGACATCCAATCTGTTTCAGTGCTGGTGATAACTATTCTTATCCCAGATCCCAGCTCGCATTTCTGTCGGCAGGTAACCTCGCGTGTCCGCATTCGGTGTCGGTCCCACGAAACGGGTCTTACAAGAGGACAAGACTAAGTACACCACACATACTAGAAGCAGAGAGTGGGTCGAAAAAATCGCGACATGAATCGCGCGCCGACTACTGGGGAGGCAAATGGGAAGAAAGGAGGAAGTGAGGCATCTTGGGGGCGAACGCGCACATTACTGCGTCAAGATGCCGAGCAGGGACTGAAAGTGAACAATCTGCACATTGTGCTTACAAAGACCCAGCTCAACGTTCAGCTGGCTCGCGCGCTCGCTAGGCCTACTTTGAGCACCCATCAACGTCAAGAAGCAGTAGGATTTTGTTCGTACGATATGTTCAAACTCAACGTGCGTAGATTCTTTCCTTCCATACGACATCGCTCAAAGCATGCAGCAGCGGTACTTTGATTTGAGCCTTGGTGCTCACTATCATTTTGGTAGAACAGTCACGGCGGTGACCACATGCAATGAGATTGATCATATAGACCCGTGGTGGGATCCTCAAGCTGCCCTCAAGGCTTGAGGTAATACCTCTTTTAGTTCGCCTTCACCCTACCGATGACCCATAAATTTGCAGGACCAAGCCTTTGATCCCCTGCATTGTCTCGAGCAACAGCATGGCGTTTCCTTTTTCGAGGTCGTAATATTCTCATTCGGCCGCACCTTGCTCGTGAGTACTACTTTTAAATGTCCCATTATTGCGCATACTTAGCCTTGTAGAAGCTGCGGGACATGAAGCGCGTCATTCCGCCCTTCTGGAAGGCAATGTCGAACTACGGAACAGGAGGACATCTGACGCGGGGAATTGGTAGAGGATGAAAAACTGGTGCATTCGACTGCAGATCTACTGGAACGTGCGTAGGCGCTGGGCATAAAGATGTGCACCAACGCACCTCTCTGTCTCGATCCTCAATGAACATAATTTATAGGACCCGCTGCTTCAACACTCGAGTTTTTTCAGGCACGAATCTTTCCCCAAGAAGTCCGACATGTTGCTCGTCAGTAAGAGGTGTATGAATCGTTCCCTGGTCTGCCTCCTGTGCCAGGCTCAGGCTGCCTCTACGCACTCTGGCACGAGAACAAGCCGCTGAGATTTCCAACCTACCATTTTATTTGGACATGCAACTACTGACGACAACCCATTGGTCTTCTGGTGGTCATGGCCGCAATGGCCCGAGCCCTCGCCGCCAACTCCAATCCTCATAGTCTTAATATTTCTCAAACGGAAATCTTCTGCATCACAGCTTCTCGAATCTCATTCCTTCCCCAGCGATCGTTTTCCCACTCGAGCACGAATCAGACCTTGCAGCGAAGCCTAGGCAGCGGACTTCCCCCGCAACGTTTGCTCAACCCTCCGTGTCGATCATACCCCAGCTTTACTCGACCGGGAATGTCACCCACCCATACCAAGACTGCTTTAGCAATACATGATCAGTATGCAATCGCCTCCAATCCAAGGTTCAGAATCTATCCAAAT
>Ga0247741_1002006_pt1 | contig 11324 bp, 10 predicted proteins | sample UWRJL213509R2_FD_180945 | JGI IMG/M metagenome (GOLD analysis project Ga0247741, IMG submission 180945) | Plant litter microbial communities from Arlington Agricultural Research Station in Wisconsin, United States - UWRJ-L213-509R-2 | ecosystem: Environmental > Terrestrial > Plant litter >...
TACCTGTCTTCGACACAGTCAAAGCACTGATTGATGTTGGCGTAAATGGAGCTCCGCGCGAGGTCTTCCTTGCGCACAAATGCGTTGAGCCTGTTGTACACGCGAACAAGTCGGACATGGACTACATGAGCTACCTCTCTTTCCTAATAGACCTTGATATGTACGTGGATATTTCACGAGCCACGGAGATGCCCCTTGATACCCTCGCAAATTATAACTCACTCTGTTTTCATCTCGAGATAGCAGGCTCTCGACAACTGGAGCTTGCACCAAAGTCTGTCGTAGACCCATTTGTCAATGTTACACATACTTTATTGGCCAACAGTGCCAAACCCTTGGTCGATGTTTGGCTACCGCCGTGGTCTCCATTGTTTTACTTCAACTTCGGTGAACATTCAGGTGAGTACAAGTTATTTTATTTTTCGGCACTTTAGCTAATATACGTGTTTCGATATTGAATGCGTAGAGGGCCAAGAGCAATTGCTCGACATTCTTAAGAGCTACTTCCGTCACGCTGCAAAATACTACCCCAAGCCTGACGATGCTGGAGAAACCACATACTTCTCTCAGGTTGGAGTGGACTTCCTCATCAGATCAGCCAAGGCTCTGCAAGGATTACAGCCCACATCCTCACTTTTCTCTCAACACGAAAATCTTCTCAAATCTTTGGCGACCAGCCTTCAAGTTCTCCACGATGATCTTGCAGTCCACCCTCCTCCCGATTACTTATTCTTTGCATCATTACTCTATCTTCGTTGGCCTCTCTTTTATGGTTGGGATAAAGAATCAATCAAAACGGACGCAGGTCGAGATCTCATTCTCGCCATATTACGGTATCATGCGCACGTCACTCGACTGCGAACGGACATAGAAGAAGGATTTTATAACACTCATGGGTTCACCTTTGAACGCGACTGGCCATATTTTGTCGAACATGCCAAGGAACTTGGTGTTGTACTGCCTCCACCAGCAGTGCAGCTACTAAAAGATCCCCTGCCCCTCGAAGATGCCCAGGTCCAAGAAGAACGGTGTTCGCCATCTGGTGATGCTGTTCTTGAAGTTCGAGTTGACCCACTTGGCAAACGGGCTTTGCGAGACAATGCATCCGCTCATTCCTGGTTGACGATGGATCGCGATGGTGCGACAGCCTGAAGATTCTGGACGGATGCCAGTAGATTCATTGGAGTGGATGCCATTCTTTGGTTGGGATGCAATTAGGTTTTGTGTGCTTCATTTATGGACATTTATGATTCCTCATACAGCACTTTTGCAATTTGTATTTGATTCTTCGTACGTATTTCGGACATTATGTTTTGTTTACTCCTCTGATATGAGGCCCTTTACATATTTCAGTATACAGATAGCTACATCATCTAGTACCCTTAGTAGAAGAGAGCCGGCATATCTGCATCTAGCGGTGTCGACCAAGTGTCAACCTCAAACACAGAGCGCTCAGAACATGTGCTGGTTTCGGCCAGTCGTGTAGGATCATGCGCCTCGGAGTGATGTTGGTCGGAAACTATATTCGGTAGTCATTGTCATCACAATAGGGTTGAACTTCGAACTCGAATTAGACTCTATCAACACAACCCACCTGCTTAGGATCGGCGAGTGGTGTAACCTATCCAGTGGTTGCCTTTTCAGAGGCGCTGCTTTGACCTCACCCATTGCCTCAATCCGTTAGTCTACAGCCTCCTTCATCACGCCGCGTACAATTACATGGTACACCCTACGCATGGCCACCGCCCGACAAGATATGAATCATCATTCGAATACGACTTCAAGTTCGCATCGCCGAGATGCGAGTCATTGAGGATTCAAGCTATCGTCGAATCTTGCCGCAGGCACTTTGCTATCACTCCCGGTGGTGCCGCTATTATACTGTTCTCGACTCGAGGGTAGCAATTGTGTCAGCGTATGCGGAGGTCCTATCACTCTTACCTCTGGCGTGATCATGTGGTGGCTGAGGATCTGGTAATACGAACCATGCTCAATATCTCGAAGGACGAACATAGTGGCAGAACAATCCTCATTTTCCGAATCTTCTATGGGCGTATTCAACACTCTTCGACTCTTTTCCTCTAACCAGGTCTATGTCTCCTCCAAGCGTCCCTTTCCCCAACTGCTGTCTGATCCAAGGGCGAATGCATGGTCGTCTCTCAAGGGTCATCATCACACCACTCGAGAGCTCTTACATTTTTTGAGTATAGATCGTGTTTGGCACATATACTTGGCCATCTCCTCATTTCTATCAAGAATAAGTTGTTGTTGATAGGGTCGTAAGTGAGTCTCGCTGAAAATAATCCGTGATTTGGGAAACGGAGGTTCAGGATGTGGATCTAGGTTCGTTTGCCAAATTCTTCCCACTTCGTCAACAAGCGCCCACGGTATAGTTTCAGTGTTATACGTAAAGAAGTACGCAGATTAGGCCGTCAAGCTTGAATTCTGAAGGATGAGGACTCGACGTTTGTGTCGATGAATGCTCAGCTGTACCCGGTACCAGCCTTCCCGCAAATATTCGCGCTGTTTCATGTAGAAATGAATTGAATATAAATAAAATTCCCATTGCTCATTTGATTTATGCAAGATAAATCTTCATGTCTACGATACCTAAAACGTTCGCATACAATCACAGACAAGTTCCGTGGGCGGCTGATACGGCAAGTCAATATCTGTGTTCGCGAGACGCTATGGGTTTATTGATACGGCATCGCACAAGCTATGTCCCTAGACTCGCTATAGTATCGAAAGGCTGGAACCTGTGGTGTGTACCGAGAATTTGAGGGAGATTAGACGTACTCTAAGCATATCCTGGCTATTCTCACGCTGAAAGATTTCAGCCGTTCGAGACGGGCGCTAATCACGGTTCCCTATGCCGAGCACAGCCACACATCATGCTGGCGAGGATACTGAACTCGACCTGCGATAACTTTTGTGGGTTGTTACAGTAAATGAACAGAATCTGAGACAGTAAACCTATAAATAATGATTTTAGAGGAATATAAATGGACTTGGAACATATATTTTTCTCCATCTGAATATTTTATGGCAGGACTTAAGTAGCGCATTCCTTAGGGCTCAGACTTTCGAGACACAAAGTACTTTGAATGCACATTCAGGTATCAAGATTAATCAGGCTATGCTCTAAATATGTCACATTTACTCACTCGACAATCATAGGTTGTACCGCGTAAGGAGTCGTTCTTGATGTCGTTCTCGAGATGGCTCGTGTGAATCTGGCATGATGCCGCGTGATGAGTTGGGCAATCACTTCTGGACCGGAGACTCCCTCTCCCTTCCAAGCTTTTGTGTGATGTCAGCTATCCTCAAGACTCGTACATCCACCTTTCCATCCAAACACTGCTACAAACGTGCTTCCCTCCATCTGTTCGTCGACGTCATGACCCTCTGCGATATCCTCTCTATCGAGCCATGGACGCTGCCCACTCGTTGTGGGACGCTGGAACCTGGTTGGCTGAAGCCTTCTTGGCTCGATATCAGTATGTCCCTACCCACTCGTAAATGACATCTTCAGGCTAAAACACCGTTCTATCAGACTCGATATTACGCCTATCCATTCATCACCGAGCTCCAGACGCCTCTCTTTACCCACTCTAAAGCGAAGCTCATCCACTAAATAAGCCAACTCCCGCAATGATTCCAAGTACCGATACTTACTTGCACCCCCCACCACGCCCGAAGTTGCTTGACCGTCTTTATCACAACATCATCCACTCGCATATTGTGGGGCCTGCATCCTCCGACTGGTCGCTCTTTCCCACTTGCCCAGACTTTCAACACTAGACTTCCACATCCTTGACATATGCGCACCACTCGTCCTGCACGTAATGTCAAGCATTATCGGTTATTCTGCTGTCGACTTTCCCATATCTGACCACCGTATCACTGACTCTGAAGACCTAAGACGGCCGGAACCCTGACTCAGGATATTCGAACGCGTTTCTGCGACAAACCTCATTCGCGACTTCGCATACCGCTACATATTCGCAGAGCAGAATTTCGATCCAATCCGCAACTTAAAGAGGTCAGGAAAGGAAAGGATCGCTTTCAGCTGTCAGTGAACGATACCAGCGGTATGAGCAATGCAGGATGTTATGCTCGACAGAGTGCGTCATTTCTCTTCCTGATTTTGTCGCAGTTCTCACCACCAACCATGTTCTTAGCCGATAAAGCAACCTCAGTGGGACGAACTTTGTTTTCAATCGAGAGTAAGCATGCCCCTGCCTTCGAATTTCTACAACGCTGATATCCACTTTCCCTCAGCCCAACAAAGACGAGGCTGTAGCCACTCGGTTTTAGTCCACTAAATGACCTGTGGCGTCGCTAATTGGATGACCAGAGGTCTTTGGAATTGCGACCTGCTTGCAAGATGTAGAATTCGATGGTATGGGGGTGCTGGGCTGACGTCTTCGCCGACTTGGTAGCTTTTCTTTTACGTTTCTTATCCATCCTGCCCTTTCTCACCGACCAAATTTCGCAGATGGGCCAAGCAGAGCTGATACAGTCTCGGGCTATGCAGTAGAAAGGCGATGGCTCACCAAAAATCGAAGGAATTTCACCAATATCTGTACTCAGTAAATCCGTGAGTGAACGCCTAGATTTACCCTCGACTTCTGGTGCAGGTGTGTGCTAACTGCGTATCCTTAACTCTCAGATCAACTGATACTCGGGTATTAAATCTTGAACCAACATCGGAAAAATGAGCAAGGTATGGGATTTTTCATAAGTAAATTATTCCCATACGACTGACACTCGTCTCTGGCGTTAGTTTCTGGGTAAAATCGATGAACGTGCTACATAATGCCTACGCCGCTGGTGAAGAGATGTGGATCTCCATGGCTGCACCTACCAACCCCGGATGGAAGAAAAGAGAGTCCTGTCTTCTTAAACCCCGTAGACGCGCTTCCCATACACCCTTGGGTTCAGGTCGTTTCCTTCGTCAGATTATTTATATCGCACCTTCCATCTCGCTCGCGGCCTTACGACACTATAACAACTTTCTAAACTTTAATCAATATTTCATATATTTAATGGACGCGCCCGTTCACTATGACAGTACCAGATTGACAGGGCGTGATAAAGACGAAACAGGAGAGTAATAATTAGCAAGGTGTCTCTAACTCGTATAAGACTATTCAATCACTGTACATCCGAAATAAGGGGAGTCATACAAGAGGTTTGATAGCCACGTGCCGATAGCCAGATGGTGAGGAGGCTGAACTTTGAAGCATCGCAGAAAGAAGAGACAAACATTCCGTATCAACCCCGATACAACCAAGCACCCTCGCATTGATATTCAGAACCAGTCTGTGGACAGAGTTCGAGGCTTCTCCAGTCAACTTCTCAAATCCATTCACAGAAAGTGACGCCTCGGCATCATGATGTTCTTGCAGGCGTCTAGCTCGACATGTGCAGCTTTTGGTTCCTCCTGGGCCACGATGAACCCTGGTTCAGCAAAGATGATGGCTCCGGCAATAGTGAACGGACGGGTTTGAGGAGAGTTTTGGATGCAGCCGTCGCGGCTCGAGACAGAGGAGTAATGACTCTGGCTGCAAAGACAGGTGATATAGATGGGCATGTTCAGGTCGGCTGCTGGAGGTGTATCAAGGGACAGAGCAGTGATCCCATTAGAGCAGGCGCTGACTGGCAGATTGTGCCTGAACGAAGATACGCGTATGAGTTAAATTCAATGGTGGAGTGAGTGTAAGTGTAAATATACCAAATTCATGGTCCGCCACGCGACCCAATCCTCCCCGCACTCCTTCATTTTCTGACGCCGGACCAACAGTACCGTCGAACAAAACCACCAGCGAACAGGAGAGTCGCTCCAAGTTATCGACTGGGATTGAGGCTCTATCAGCCATAAGGCACGCAGATCATCGATTCAATAGCCATTCCGGCTATGGTTGCTGGTCTTTCGTGTTGCCTTCCCAATTCAAGCCGTTGTGAAGGCTCAGCTTCGACTTGCCCAAATTAGCTTGCTCGTTTATGCGCTCAGCTCGTCGAGGGATCAACAGCGTGAGTGGCGATGGAGAGCACATAACATCAACCTTCGGCATGGAGGCTAGGAGGTGGGAACCGTGGATGAGAGAGATTATGGTCAGAGGGGTACGCAAAAGCGTAGGTTTGGTCGTTCAAACGAGCCGTATTGAGCGATGAATTGGATATAGGCCGCCATGTCGAATCGAGTTGACGGGAAGTCGCAGTGGCGAGCAAAAACGAACGAAGTTTTTCGTACGATGGCAAACTTTCGAAGTGTCCAGTTCATAGTATACCAAAAGAAGGGAAGGATCGTGGCGATAGTATGTTTACAACAGAAACAAAGAAGCTCGACAGTACTGTAGGGCAACTTGATCAGCGGTGGGACTCTGATGGAAGGCAAAAACACGCACTGAATGAGATAAAACCTTCAAAATTCCAATCCCTTCAAACTGTCCCAAACGGCGCCAGCGACACGAGATGTTTGATCCCACCGCTCGTCTCCTGGCTAGAACAGCTATCCAATCTAGATGCGTCCGAGTTCACGAGGAGCTGTAGGCCAAGGTCCTCAAGTAAGAGATCTACAGGTCGGTGATGGCGACGAGCAGTGCAAGGTTTTGACATTAGGCCATGAAAGGAGAGGTGCTGAGGTATGTATGGCCCTCGGTAGGCGCCATTTCATCCATGTTTCCACATCATGCAGTTTAGTTCGCTTGGATGGGTCGTGGGCGAGGAGAAGGGGAGATCGCAGGTGAGAAATGATGTTTGAGATCCACACATTGGTTCGCTCATGTTCGAGTAGGAGCCAACGAGGGCGGTGACGGACGTAGATGGCGAGCTCTGTCCGGGCCAGAGATGGCCTTGGCCAACGAAAGTGAAGTTTGGACTTGATGTTTCCTCCCTTTCAGCAGCAGACGACGTCCAGCTAAGGTGGCGAACGAGCAAGCCTCCGCAGAGCAAGGGATATGAAATAGAGGTAAAGCACTGCATTGGGGTGTTGATGTGGCTGAGGACTGCTCCAGCGCCGACTTGGTCGAACCTTCGACCACGATTCATCCATCAACGGTATCGATAATGTGGCCCGAAATGGTTCATCGGTCTTGTGACGCTAAGGACAGATTGAGAACCATATTTGCTGATCCCTCGGTTTTGCAGGACAGAATCAGGTGGTCATGTCGCTTCCACAGCCTAGGATAGTGCGGGATTTTTGGGTTGTTTGTATGCGAAGGGAGGACGAGTGGCTGATAACTCTCCTCAGCGTCGCGATCTTCCATAGTCTCGTACCTGCATGGTTTCTAACGTCCGGGAGGTAGATGGATGTGGCCTGGCGAAGAGGTTAGCTGGGAGAGAGCTTGTAGAATCTGGATTGCGAAGAACCAAGACTGTAGTACCGTGATGAATATTGAGCTCGAAGGTTGAGTAGGCTCAGAATCGTACCTTGGAACGACCTGGTATACCATCTGGCTGCAACCCATGTCATCATCTCGTCACCTCTTCCTCCCTTTCTACTGCGCTGATAGACGGTATCATCTGCTTGATAAAAATGCGGAGTCGAGCACATAAACCACCAGCAGACAGCAGAAGTACTTCAGTTCGGCCAAGACTACGTCCGCCTTCGACGACCACAAGTTTGGTCGGTATTCTTCGCTGCAGTCGCGGCGAGTCCCGCCACCGATGGTTGCAAGACCGACTTTGCGGGCGTGACCGTTCACGACGTTCGTCTTGTCGTTGATGGGAGCGAGAATCAAGAGGGATGCCAACCGGCGTCATCATGTGTAGCACACCGGGCGGAAGGTGATTTGAGAGGCAAGCCTGCCACGGGTTGAAAACCGAGCGTAAGATCAGAGATGGGACGTTGAGACTGACAAACAGTCCATGATAGCAGAATTTATGGCGGAGATGACGCCCCGAGTAAGTCGGACGAAAGTTGAAGGTGAGCGTCGGTGGCAAAGAAAGGAATGCGTCATCGGATCCGAAAGTTCGACTTCTCGTTGATCAATCGGCTTTCTTGCCGGTCCCCTTCTCCCGGCTGGTCCGTTTCCCGTCTCTACTCTGCACCCACTGCTCCTTCTATGGTAGACCATCTTCAGTGCTGAGAACTCGCGAGACCTCTTCGTCGTGCTACCCTATAAGCCTCAGGCCATAACCTAGCTCCAAATTCAAACCGTTGAACTACAAGTTTTAGGAACTAGGCACAGACTTTGAGCATAACTATTTGAATGGCTCTATCAACCTAGCTGCTGACTTTTTAAGCCTCTCCATGGGTGCATTTCTGTCGATGCCAACTCGTTTCCAACGACGCGACTACCCTCACGGTACTACCCTATCGCTACCCAGCTACATTTGTATACGGTCATAATGATCTTGGATTGTTCACTCAATGAATGAGCCACTGTCTGCCAGTGTGTGGTCTTTCACAAGTGGTTGCCTGCTTCTGAATCTTTCCACCCCATGCGCTCAAGCCAGACACAAGTCATCTGGATACCGTGGCTCCCCATCCTCGCAGTCGGCATGTCTACTTCAATTGCATGGGTGTCCCACAAAGGAGTACATGCTCACAGCACAACGTGTAAGCCTCAGTATGTCTTCGCTCGTGATATTGAACTGATCTCGATGTCATCTAACCAGACGACCCCATGCCTCATTTCGTTCGCCTGAGGTCCGCAAAGCCAACTGTATTCTGTGTCAAGCTACTTCCAGCCTTCAAGGATCGTCACGCCGCTTTCTGCGTTCCTCCACCATTGCCTCGAGTGCCCCCGCATCGTCCAAGCGTCCCAAGTCCCTATACGTGGCTGCAAGGCTTGTCATGCTCTTCAGGGTGTCAGGATGGTCGTCCCCTAATACCCGCTTCATCTTCTCGACCACCTCCACACTGAGCGCTTCCGCATTCTTCAAGCGGCCCTGGTCCCTGTAGGTGTTGGCAAGATTGGCCGTGTTTTCAAGGGTCCAAGGATGGTCGTCTCCCAGCACCCTTTTCGTTTTTTCCACAGCCTCCACCTGAAGCACCTCTGCATCGTTCCAGCGACCCTGCTTCCAGTAAGTGACCGCTAGACGCGACATAGCCCTCAGAGTGCGAGGGTGATCATCGCCCAGCACTCGCTTGCTCTTCTCCAATACCAACACCTCGCACGCCTCTGCATCCTTTAAGCGGCCTTGCCCTCTGTATGTTGAAGCAAGGTTACCCATGAACATCAGGGTATATGGATGTTCATCTCCTAACAGCCGCTTGCCTTTCTCCGATACCACCAACTCAAGCGCCTCCGCATCATCTAAGCGGCCCAGGTTTCTATATGTATAAGCTAGACTTCCCATGGCTATGAGGGTATCAGGATGGTCCTCTCCCAGCAACCGCTTCCTCTTCTCCATCACCACCACCTGGAGCGCCTCTGCCTCCTTCCAGCGGCCCTGGTACAAGTACGTGCTGGCAAGACTCCCCATGCTCTCGAGGGTTTTAGGATGGTCATCTCCCAGCACCGACTTTCTCTTTTCCAACACCACAAGATAGAGTGCCTCCGCCTCACTCCAGCGGCCCTGGGACCAGTACGTGTGGGCAAGAGTCCCCATGCTCTCGAGGGTGTCAGGATGGTCATCTCCCAGCACCGACTTTCTCTTTTCCAACACCACAAGGTAGAGTGCCTCCGCCTCACCCCAGCGACCCTGCTGCAAGTACGTGTTGGCAAGATATTGCATACTTGTAAGGGTGTCAGGATGGTCATCTCCCAGCAGCCGCTTCCTCTTCTCCATCACCATCACCTCGAGCACCTCCATTTCCTTCAAGCGGCCTGCTTCGCAATAGATGAATGATATATGCATCCCGACTAATTGATTGATATCCTCCAGCTTAAGCGAGGCCATGGAGTTTATCGTATGTTTCAACAGCTTGCGTCGATATTTGATGTCCTCGTCAGTGCGTGTCGAAGAAAATGACAGCCCAATGATAGTGAGTATGAGCTTCTGCATGCCGTGCTGGTTTCCTTTCATAGTGGTTCCGCTCCAGTGGTGTACCAGTGGATGAACACTGTAGGTGTGATTCTGGTGATCATATTCAATGAGGGAGTGTGATCCAAGGCGCATTACGACCTTCTGGAACATCCAGGAACTCCAGCCTAAATTCTGTTTTCAAAGCTGGTTCAACAGCTCTGTCACTTCATCCTGCAGTTCCGAGTCCTCCAGATTATGCTGAGATAAGGCCGCTTTTTCGAACATCTCCTCCGAAATTCCTTCATGGTGTAGGCAGGAGCAAACTTGGAGAAAAATCCTTGCCGATTCGTCGAGTTTGTCGTAACTGAGCCTCCATGTTGAATAAACGGCTAAGGAGTACGGATCTTGTCCTTGAGTTTCCTCGTTCTGCAGCAGATTGTCGCGTTCACGCCGGTAGAGTTCTCGATAGTCGCGTAAAGACGAGTGGCAGTGGATGAAGGCACCAGCTTGCGCGACGGCCAGCGCGAAGCAATGGAGTTCCTTTATCGTATATATCAGCATGAGACCCTACAAATGAATACGGGAAAAAATTACCTGCACAATAGTCTCCGCCAGTGCGTCATTTCCGACGTTGCTTTCCGCTCGAGCCTGAACGAGAAGAAGGCTTTTTGCGTCTTCAAGATCCATCCCTTTAACGTCTGCATCCGCGCCTTTAGCAGTGTAATGGCGAAGCTCTCGGTTCCGTGTCGTAATAAGTATATTTCCAGAAGAGCATGAAGGAAAGTATTGCTTCAGCTTCAGGTCGACATTGTCTGCGTTATCGAAGACGAGGAGCCAATTTTGGTCAGTCTGGCTCGCAAGCCAACGTAGACTTGCATCCACCGTTTGCTTGGCTTTTCCTGGGACAACGGTCTCGAGATCCGCTTTAATAGTGTCCTGGTTTGTGGCGTCAACGTAGAAGATATCGGAGAAGCTGATAAAAATAAAGTATTTAGTAAATCACGGTTAGATTTCATGCAACGGATTGGTGTACCGTTTGCCCTTGGATTCTTCAATAAATTTGAATGCGAGTTGACTCTTTCCTGCACCACCAAGACCATGTAGCACGAAAATTCGCTGGGATGCGCAATCTGTGTCGAAATAGCTGCGCATCTTATCGAGGATGTCTTTTCGGCCTATGAACGAGAGCACTGGTGGTGGACAGAGCTTACGTTCTGGGATATCTTCAATTGATTCCACGAGTGGTCTAGGGGACACTGGGGAAACGGTGAGACGCTCTACAGACTATGAATGAGGTCTATCCGTACCAAGCTGTTCAATTGTAAGTCGCGCTTTCGGCACTATAATTATTTTTCCCAACAGCGACAGCTTTTCGTCAACCTCCTTCCTCCTCAGATATTGTG